>Ga0209700_104892_pt1 | contig 23423 bp, 13 predicted proteins | sample SiratroredBW_FD_187528 | JGI IMG/M metagenome (GOLD analysis project Ga0209700, IMG submission 187528) | Root nodule microbial communities of legume samples collected from California, USA - Siratro red BW (SPAdes) (version 2) | ecosystem: Host-associated > Plants > Roots > Nodule | place: USA... | reverse complement strand
AAAAAAAAAAAAAAAAAAAAAAAAAAAAAATATATATATATATATATATATATATATATATATATATATATATATATTTATTTGTGAAAAACAAAAATTGATTGAATGATGAGTAATTGGTCTGAGATTTGACGCAATTTAGTATTATCCAGAAAGCTCATTGAGATAGGATTGAAGTGCTTGTTTGGTCGACACGGAAGCATTTGCTATTAGTGAAAATAGGATTTTTGTGCTTGCTTCGTCAACATGTATCGTTATTATTATTTTATTAATACCCATTTATAAATATGACAAATAATGCGCTTTAGATAAATTAAGTGACCTATATATATCATCTTTGACGTTATTTATTTATTTATATATGTTTTAGTGTAAATGAAATTAAATGAAATGACGTTTAATTTTCCCCTAAAAATTCCATGAATTAGGTATAAAAGGTGTTTTATGGATTACTTTTAAGTAAAAACAAATGTGCTCCTTTTGATATATGAATAAATATTTAAATTAGTCTTGAAAAATAAAAATAGGCTCTTGAATAATTTTTTCAGTTAAATAAGTTTTTTAAATATTCATTTTGTTATATTTAAATATACTATCTGAACAAGTAAGTGTTAGATAAACGATTTTGTCTTTATTATGATTTTTTATTGCCATTGTTTCTTTCTATTATTTTTTAAGTTTTTTTCTTTTGCTATTCTACGTCGTGAACACTTATCTTATTATCCTAATATTATAATATGTGCTTGTTTGTTACTATCTTAATATTAATATATGCTTGTTTGTTAGTTTTAAGTATTTATAGAAGAAGAACTGTTTTAAATAGATTTTGGTCTTTTTATTGTTAATTGTTTTTAGAGAACCTTAAAATTAATAATATTTCTTTTCATATATTAATTCTACCAGTTTTTTTTATCCTGTCTCATGTGTCTGAGATGAGGGAGAGACACTTAAAAAAGACAGTTTGATGTTAAAGTTAAAATCAGTATATATTAGACTAGATATAAAAAAAAAAAAAAGATGTATTTTTCTCTCTTCTGACTATTCATTATATAAGTATTTGCAATGATGACTTTCTTACATTTTATTAGAGGAAAGATGTAAGGTTCACTAAACATTAAATGTTTGTATAATCATTATTCTCTCACCTTTTATTAGAGAGATGATGTAAGATATACTCAATCAACATTTTGTTAGAGGAAGAAAAGGAAAAGAAAGTTTACCAAAAGTTACTAGTTGTGAGAAGGTTGGCATTGAACCCAAGGTAATCAATAAGAGAAGATCTGACATAGTTTTGATAAGGTTGACATTGAACCCAAGATAATCAATAAGGGAATATCTGACATGTGAGAGTGGGATAACTTGTTGACTTGGGTGACTAGCAGTGGCCGTATACTTGTTTGGCCCAAATAGTACATAATGTTTATATATTATTTCATCCTAATATCTGATAACTATGTCTATATACTTCTTGATTAGGCTTCTTTCTTATATATAATTAATTTCCATTTTACTATGAGATCCTTTGAGAAACTTAAGTTTTTATTCTCTAAATTTTGTTTGGAAAATGACTATACTTAGTGTCTCATTTCCTTGTACTAGTTTATGTATTGTCTGAGTATTATCTACATATGATAACATCTTTTCTAGACTTTTTGATTTTTGAAATAGTTTTTTATATTTTTTAAAATATATATTCTTCTTTTCAAGATTTTGTTTTAGATTTTTTTTTACAATTTTTTTATTGTGCCTTAACTCATCATTTTCTTTTACGAGACTATTTATGGGATTACATTTTTTTCTCAAAACTTTGAGTTTTATGATCATGATTTCTAAATTCTTTTTAATTTTTGTATAAGCTTCCAAGAAATTAAAAATTATTTGAAAGAAGTTCATTGTATGCTTGGGTAAGGTAATGTAAATTATTAAAGTATATCTTTTTGTTAAAGTCATCTTAGAATTGTTCAGATAAAATGTCAACCATAAGATATATATGTCTTTATTTTTTTCTTTTCTTTCTTTGACTTAGATAGATCAAAATCTTCTCATGTTATCATGGAACTATTTTTTATGTCCTTCTTTAAGAATTTTTTCCTCTTGTCTTTCTCCAAATTAATACATTTTGATCTAATGAATTTTAATTTCTTAAAATTATAACACACTATCTTATCTTTATCATTTCTATCCATGTGGTCTCTTCTGTGAGTAATATAAGTTATCTTGTATAGAAGATTAAGTAAGTAAAATCATAATAAAGATTGTTACACTTTTAAAAAGAGTTATGTACTATTAGTAATAACTTAATCAAGGTTATAAGTTTGATTTTCAATAAAACACTAGTGTTTTTTTTTTTTTTTTACTTCAAAGGATCTGTTTTAAATAATTACAAAAATATCTCACATTTCTTAGACACCTTTAAAAGTGTGTGATTTAGCATATTCTTTTTTAGATATGGTATACATATAAATGTTTCTAGCCCTTTTGGCTATCCTTACTTTTGTGTCTTTGTCCAGAAGGCCTTTGATCAGCATTACATGGAATGCAATTTCTATTTTCCACAAAGTCTAACATATCAATGTGGCAAGATTCAAAGAATACTATAATTTTTTTTTTTCAATTATCAAAGTTGATTTCCAAGTGCGTTTCTTTACAACTTTGTCCCTCTTTGTCTGTGAATATTAGAAGAATTTTATCTTTTATTTTGTCAAGAACTAATTTTAAGAGGTTAACTTTGATATTAATTGAAGTAAAAAATATATTAAAAAAGAGTGAATAGAGTATAAGACAATTAAAAAACATTAGAATAGATAATTTATATTGATTTGACTTAAATTTTGGATTATTTTCAATTTTGCTTTAGTAACTCATTTTCTTAATTTCTTATCCTTTTAATATATATTTTTTAATCCTATTCCTAATTTGAATTTCAATATTTTCTTAAAACATTATCATTAGTTAAAAGATAGTCTTGTATTAGAACTTAAAATGTTGATTATAAATTAAAATGTAGTTTATATATTATAAAAATATTTATTTATTATAAATAAATTTTAATTCAAATATTATCCTATAAAAATACATAAATGAGGATTAGTCCACAAATTATGTTTGTGATATTGCAATAGCATATGAGTCCAGAATACTGCGTGCATTGGCCCAAATCACATGCACAGATAGATGGTGGCAGAATCGTTAGATTTCCAATCACGCAAAACACTCTTGTCCAGTTAGATGAAAATTCGACAAATACAAGGTTTGGAATCATCTTTATTTGCTAAAGAGAATCACACAAACTCTGTTTATAATTGTGTAGAGAACCCTCCTCACTATAATTAATAAAAAAAAGCACACCGTAAAGAATGTTTTCATTCAACAAAACATATACTTTTCTTCTGAAAAAGTAAATTATTGGTATAATCTCATATATCAATTACGCAAAACGAGTCATTACGTGAATACAATACATACGCATGAATTCAGAGTTCTTGAGATTCTTCTTTAGCCAAATAAGCCAATTCCGTGACTAATTTATTCAATTAATTCAGTTCCAAACTTTTCAAATTCATCCATCACAGTAATCCAATTTCACACATATTCGAAATCAGCCAATAAACGATAAGCTCAAGGAATAAAAATTAAATATAACTTTCACATCCATCACTGTCAAACCAAGTACGCCAATTAAGGAAACAAATAAGCACCAGCTTAAAGTGATAATCCAATTTCCTTTCCATGATATACAAGGAGTTTTCCTATGGTAGTTGGAAAGGGTGCTGATTTCTGGTTTCAAATATATGCATATTTTCGGTAAAAAAGTAAAACCATTATTGGTTTTATAAAATAATAATTCAGCAAACATAGCATGTTCTGCACAATTTCAGATTTAGCAGTAGGTCGATTCTCCGTAAATGTAGTCAAGAACAGCGATGACTCCAAAAACAAAGGTTTGATCCATCCCAGGTTTCACCACCACATTATACAGATCCTTGCTTTCCATCAATTTCTCCACTTCTTGATTCACCCCAACCTATGTGTAAATGGACCAAACACATATCTATTATTAACAACTTACTATGTTATATATAGTTTACAGAAAAAACTTAAGACTTGAAAAATTGTGTACCTGGGCAATTACGTTGCCCCTAATGTCAACAATGCTGCAATTCCTATCAGGGAAATAACCCCTGATCTCAAAGTCCCAGCCTTTATTACTAGCAGCTCTTGGCTCAATGGAGATTCTAATTGCATTGTTCTTGACAAAACAAGAATTGGGCTCTTTCAAGCTGAAAACCAGGGTCTGTGATCCTTCATAGTTCAGGCTATATCCTTTCCACTTCTTGTAAATGCTAAGGGCCTCAACCATGCCTCCCTGAAAACATCACACAAAGTTAACTTCATGTTGCAAATTTTATCATTGCATAGCAAATCAATCTCACGTGTAGAAGTAAAACTCCCAAGACATAGCAAATTAAATCTCGAAACTTAATCTCAAACTTGCAATACACACACACAGAAACACAATACATTGCATGCACACTCTATGAAAAACTTGATAAAGATTAGGGTTAATTTTTCACACACGTATGCATATATATATGATATATATAAATATACCTTTCGGCGGATGAGAAGCAAAGCTTCTCCTTCCCCATCTCTTAGAATCAACTGTTCCTTGGTGCCATGAATTCCACAGCCATCAACCTTGAAAACAACCCTTTGGCCACTACAATCCGTGACTACAAAACCCCCTCCATTCACCACATGAGGCCTCCTCCTGACCCCTAGCACCGTCTGAGAAGATGAACAGTAGAGTTTGCTAATCACAGGCATCATGCTCTTCTTCCAACCCTTTGTGTATCTCTCTATGTAAATACCGTAAAATTCTTAGCTCTATTATCCTACGTCCTCACACTCTTCTTAGCTTTCCTCAAATGACACCCAAATAGCTCTTTTATATACACAAAGCATGGGGCCTATCATTGCAAGAAATGGTATATTAATAAGCCATGGAAACAAGGTTTTCCTCACTTGTGTGACTAGACTTCTTTGGCTTAACCTATATAGGTTTGGCAAGTTTTGACGTATAGGAGATAGAAGAATCTTACAAGGCATTATTGGTTTACGTTAGTTGCTTGTGGACGAGATGTGGAAGTTTGAGTATGTTCACATGTGGATAATTCCTTAAAACCCTTCTCTCTCTCCCTCTCTTTTGATAACTAGCTCAATTCATAGCATGCGTTAGCGTGTGAGACTGCTCTTTTGGTTATGGTAGATTGAATTTCCATATGGGGTTTTCAACCTTGGAATGCCAAAACCTTCAGATTTCAGTCACAGAAGTCTCAGGGCAATGTTGACAAAATATAAAGTAGATAGTGGTTTTCAAAAGACTGTTCGCAAGGTTTTGAATTTCTGTACAGCTATAATCAAACATGAAATTCAAAGAAGAATATTTGAAATTATACGTACGAATCTTATGCTTTATGGAGAACATATAGATAAAAGCACGTTGGATACCTTGACAGCTAGCTATACGTAGAAAGCATTTTATTTGCATTGGTTAACGCTAAAAAGATTGTTGAACAGAAAACTTACTGGTGTTAAATAAGGATACAAACTATTGAACCAGATAATATTTTTTGAGTTAGGCGAAGAAAGAAGAAGTTTTTATATGCAAAAGTAACATAAAAGACCTGTCAAAGTTTCAACAAGTATCTCTAGATTACATTTTGGATTATCTTAAAACCAAAGAGTTTATAACTTAATGGATTTGCGTATGAGGTAATGAAGTATGAATGAAAATTTGGCATGTGTTGGTAAATATAACTGTTGCCTTGTAAAATTTGATTATATAATTGTATTTAGTTGACTTTAGCACCCATACAAGAGTGTAGCATCTAACGACATAGTTGTCTGCTTGTCTTGGTGACACGTGGTGGACGGAGTATGAGACTAGTGGAGACGCGATCAAAAGTAATTGTTTTCAGATACTCCAACATTTGGAGAAATTTAGAGAATAAGTACGTGGATATAGATTTTTCATCTTGCCAATTCATTCATATAAGCTAAAATACAGACTTTTTAAGCACGTATTTCTTCAATATTCTAAATTAAAAAAATAAATTATTATTAAATATTATAATTTAAAGTTATAAAAAAATAAAACTAATTTCTTTAAAATATATTAGCAATTTGTCTTCTTTATTTAGTACACATAGGAATGTTTTCGAAATGTTAATTCTCTAAATTAAAAGAAAATAAAATTTATACATTCCTTTTGTTTAAGTTAATAATGTTATACTTTTAGGTTTGAATATGTTAAAATTAGTCAAGTAAAGTAAGTCAAATTTTCAACCCAATAAAGCCAATTATTCTTTTCTTCCAATGATTACCATAAGCTTTTTTTGTTCAATTTTCAATAATTAGTCTTTTTTATAGGATCTATTCTATGACATTTAGATATGTCTATAGAAGCAATCATAATATTTAAATATGAATTAAGGTCATATCTTCTTTAATAAAGGGAACGACTCTTCAAAAGAGTCTAAGATGAGACCTTGTGGGACCTAAGAAAGTGTATTGGGTATCTGAAAAGGAGTAAAAAATTAATACATGTGTTTTTCATATATTATTTGTGTCTTCGTCCAAGCTTAAAATAGGGATGGATTAGTAACACGAAAATCTAAAACATTCTTTGGATATATAATCTTTGATGAGTCAATATTTCCAGTGACTGGTCATATGTGGAATTGAGAGTTGCAAGCTTTAAAATTATCCAGTGGTTCTTTCGTTGTCACTTTATCAAACATAGCAACAATCATTACCATAAAACCCATCAGAGATCAATTTGTAATTAATAAATTTCTATTATTTATATCAAGAAACGTAATATTATTTATATATATTATTTGAAATAAATTAGCTTTTATAACAACAACTAAAAAATAACAAAAAGTATTATAACAACTAGTATTTGTTCTTATTTTTGACTTTTTGATATTATATTTCACATACTATCTCTTCTCCTGCTCTTCAGCATGAATAATTCTCTAGTCACTTGGGTTGTTGGCCCATTAGTGCTCCTCTTCACTTCTTCCATAGTCTGTGAATTTTTATTTTTAGGTTCCATTATATTATTATTTGTATCAATAGCTCCTCCATTGAAATTGACCTTATCCTCGAAGTGGCGATAAAGTTGTTGAATTTCATGCTCCCCTTCCCATATAGCTTCTTTCTCATGCAATTCTTTCCACTTAATTAGTACCTTTGACAACCAACCACCATTTTTTTTTTTAAATTTGCGTCTGTCCAATATAATTGATGGTTGAAGTATCGGTCCTTTGTCACCGTCGTTGAGTAAAGTAACAGGGATAAAAGGTTTGGCAAAATTAAGAAGTGCCAACATAGGTGCATGAGTAAGTGTTGTCTTGAGTGAATTAAATGCCTGTTGAGATTTTGTAAACCAATGAAAAACATCTTTCTTTAACAAATCCGTGAGAGGGGCAACAAACATGGCAAAGTTCCTACTAAACTTATAGTAACTTGCTAATTCCAAAAAAGCTCGCAGTTGCTTATTTGAAGTTTGTACAACCCATTGTCTAATTGCTTGTATCTTGGTTTCATCAACCTTGACTCCATCCTATGATACAACATGTCCCAAATAATCAATTTGGATTTGGCCAAAAGAGCATTTGGAGACTTTGGCAAATAAGGAATGTCTTTGCATGGTGCTTAAGACCAAAGAAAGGTGCTGGATATGAGTATTCCATGTTGTACTGTAGATTAAAATGTCATCAAAGAAAACAAGGACAAATTTGCATAAATATTTTGCAAAAACTAAATTCATTAGGACTTGAAAAGTGGCAGGTGCATTACTCAAGCCAAATGGCATTACTAACCATTCATACAACCCTTGGTAAGTGCCAAAAGTTGTCTTGTAACTATCCTCTAGAGAAACAAGAATCTGATGATACCCTAAATATAAATCCAGCTTTGAGAAATATAGTGTTCCAAACAATCCATCAAGTAATTCATCCACCGTGAACATACAAAAAGAATCCTTAATAGTGACTGCATTAAGGGCCCTGTAATCGGTGCAAAAACACCATGTTCCATCTTTCTTTTTGACAAGTAGCACGGGTGAAGAGAATGGACTTGAACTACGTTATATGATACCCTCCAATAACATTTCAACAATAATTTGTTCAATCTCAGTTTTTTGACTATGAGAATAGCGATAAGGTTAAACTTTCATAGGAGCGCTGCTAGGCATTAATGGAATGGTATGGTCATGAGACAGTATTGGTGGTAACCCATGAGGCTTCTCAAAAATATTCTTAGATTGTTGTATAATTATAGCCAATTCAGGCTCCATGGATGTCGACAATTCCAACAAATGGTGGGCTGACACTTTAGGTGTTTGAATTTGAATGACATATAATTTCACTATTAAGTCTGTGGCTTGTAAGTGGGTGAGTTGATGGAACTGAGCTAGGCTAGGCAGATTTGAGGTTCCTCCATGTAAAGTGATAAGTTTCCATTGATTTAAAAAGTGAGGAAGCGTTCTTTGTAATTCACTAAATGAGTATCCAAAGTTGCCAACCATTGACTTCCAAGAACCAATTAAGTTACAGCGATAGGTAGAACATAGGCTAAAATATACAAAGAATGCCCCTAGATTTGGACTGGGATATTCTCGACTTCACCTTCACATTCCAATTGCTCTCCATTGCCCACCAACACTTTTAATCGTGGGGTCTAATAGATGGGTAGATGTAGAACTTTAGCCACTCTAGGTTGGATGAAATTATCAGAACTCTCTCCATCAATAAGGATTTGAATCTTATGGCCCTCGATAAATCCTGTGAATCTAATTGTGTGCCTCTCACCGTGGTACTTTTCATGGCATTGTATGATAAATGAGGTGTCTGATCAAATTCCTCATATTGATTTTGGACAATCTGTTGAATCTGTACATTTGGGTCTGGCTCTGGGATATTTCATCCTCGCATTGGAGTAAGAAATAATGTTTATTAGCACACCAATAAGTAGGGAAATACTTCTCATCACAAGTAAAACAAATCTCCTTTTTTCGACGGAATTGAATGTCAGCTGGGGTTAAACGCTTCAAGTTGTTGGATTTTGGTGATGTGGGAAGTAATGGTGGTGGGTTTGTGTTTATAGGTGGGTTTCTGTTTGCTGTTAATGAAATATTTTGTGTAAGTGATTTGGCTGGGAAGTAAGGAAATTTGTGTTTAGGAGCTAGGGATGATGGGTGAAATTTTTTCTCAAAGAGTTTAGCAAATGACACAGCCTGGAGTAATGAGTGAGGGGCTCGGGATATCACTTCATGCTTAGGTATTAATCCACCAATAAAACAATCAAACAATATAGAATCATCTAACCCGTATGATTGATTAGCTAACTCAATGAAAGAATCATAATAGTCTGCCATTGTGGAGGATTGTTTTAGCTTGAATAGATCTGAAAGGGGATTATCAAATTGAGATGGGCCAAACTGGATTTGAATCGCAGTGGACAATGATAGCCGATCAAGTACTTGGTGTGCTTTTTCTAGTAGTTGAAACCATGGTAAGACTTTTCCTTCAAAATGAATAGAAGCAATGGTCACTTTCTGCTCATCAGGAGTGTTGTATAATGCGAAAAACTTTTCAGCCTTGTACAACCAAGTCATTGCATCATCACCAATGAACCGTGAAAAATCCAACTTCATAGAGCGAGGATGAGAAACAATTGAAGTGGAAGGCTGTATTTTGGAGAGTCGTTCTGAGATTTCAGGAATAGCTAATGCAACTCCTACAAATGCTGATCAATCTTCTCAAATCGTTGATCCATTTGTATAAATCGATCATGATGTAAACCCAGAGTCTCCGAAATGGGTTTCAGTTCTCCTGGTATCTCTTTCATTCTTGTGTTGTGAGCCATAAGTAACTCGATGAAAGCACCAATGATACAATCTATATCTAAAATCAAAAGGAAATACCAATAAACAGTATGTGTGCAATATTGTTCATATATGTTTTTTGAAATAAACCAGTTTCTATAACAACTAAAGAATAACGAAAAGTATTATAGCAACCAGTATTTGCTCCTACTTCTGACTTTCTGATATCACATTCTACACATTGTCTCTTCTCTTGCCCTTCAGCATGTATAATTCTTTAGCCACTTGGACTATTGGCCCATTGTAGTGCTCATCTTCACTCTTTTCATGATCAGTGAATTTTTATTTTTGGACTCCATTATATTATTATTTGTATCACATACCTTATATAAAAGCCTCGAGACAACTAAATTGGAGTAGAGGAGCTTATGGTTATTTTTTAACCAACTATTTTGTCGATAATAAGAAAGTAGTTGTGTTAGAGCTTGGACACTTAGCATTTTAGTTTATTGGGTATCAACCTAGGTTTTTTTTCCTAGCCATCAAAATTTCAAAGAATTTCTTGAATTTAGCATATCTCCTTCATGAAGATACACCTTAAATATGCTTAATGTTTTGTTGACTCATGTGTGTACCTTTCACAAAGTAAATGAGACTTATATTCCTCAAAACCGAGCAGAAGCTTTGCGAGTCATCTTGGTTTATACGATTGTAACTTCTATTTTTGAAAAAGTAACGTGCTCTTTAGATAAATAAGTACTTTCCTACCCTCTTGAAGGTGCAGGGTTAACTTCATCGACGTGTCAACTCTCATGTACCTCATATGAACATTATTTGAAATATCTTTTAAGTTATAGGAGTTACATTATCCATTTGACTCCTTTCTCAAAGAACTTGAGGTCTCACATGGCTTACTTCAAGATTTATGGCATCCACTCCTGGAATTCAACCAAAGCTTATTGACGTATGAAAGGGATATCTTACTAGGTATATATTGGTAGTTAGGTTTTCGATACAGTTTGGTCTTAGGCAAATGATCCCTTTTCCATGTTTCTGCAATGTTGTTGATAATTGAGGATTAATTATAACTGAAAGCATACTTCAAGCACAATTCAGGATTGTCTTACCCATGAAGAAAATGAAGTTGTGTCCCTTTTCTTTCGAGCCAAATTATTAATCCACTAGAGAGTTCTTCAATTGGTGGAACACTTGGTTTTCTGAAGGCTATGTGGAACACATTTGAGCTTTGTACCAAACATCGATCTATGCAAAATCGTAGTAGATAATGAACTAATAGAGGAATAGGTTTTTTTTATAAGGACATGTAATTTATTAAGTACTTTTTTATTAGGCTATAAAATGTTATTCATGTAAAAGTATTTTTTATTTTCTATAAGAATCATATAACTAATTGTCTTGGAGGACAATATCTTTTTGTTTCATTATGTCCAAAGTGCAAAATTATTATGCACACAAGAAGGGAAAAAAACTAAAATTTTTTAACACAAGTTCAATAAGTATTGATGTGTACTTAGATCGAGCAATTAATATAGCATCCATCGTTGATGTAGATTTAGGTTGATTGACCATAATAAAACAAAGTGCTAAGTATTTCGAACATAGGTAGGATAACTGGAATATAATTGCGCCTACTTGTAACCATTAATTATTTAAGTAGGACTATTGAAATATAACTGTGCCACTTAATATTTATTTCTGTAGGCAGAACAATTGGACTATAATTACACCACATACAACCTTTACTTATTTAGGCACAACGGTCAGAATATAATTGCGCCACTTATAACATTTATTTATTTAGACAAGAAATTAGAATATAATTGTGCCACATATAATTTTTGTTTGAATAGTTAAAAACGACCTATGACCAAGAACTAACCAAAATCATTTATCTTGAAATAATGATGTTGTGAATTTTGAATGTCTATAAAGATTTTTGTGTTAAAAAAATCTGGTAAAGAGTTATCTTTTCCTTTGATATGTTTTATTATATCATTCCATTCAAAAAAAAAAACAATGTTGCCATAGTTTTAAGATAATTTATTTAATAAAAAGTTTTTAATTAGGATTTTTTGCAAAATTACACCAAGTATTTTATAAAAAGGTGTTTAAAATTTAGTTTCTAAATATATTTGTTATATATGATAATCTTTACTATTATTTTAAGAATCGGATTCATTCAACTCTACTAAGAATCGGATCCATTCAACTCTACTTCGCTCCTTGAAAATCAAAGCACTTGGATCTAATATGAGAGTTAAACTTAGCATACCATTTAAGGAAAAATAGATATTCAAATGAAATTAAAGTGAAAGAAGGACAAACAACTTCATTACTTTTTTTTTTTTTTTTACAACTTTATGAATTATTGTGACAATAATCTAGGTGTTGTAGGAAATGTACACATGTTGATACATTCTTATTTGTTCATATGGCCAACACATTCATTTCTCATGCCAACACTGTTATTGAAAATTTCCAATAATCTTGTATTTTTGTCACTGACAATTCTTATTGGTCCAGATATGCCTTCGACCAAATATATTTTCATTTGGTACATATTGATTGGAGGTGTTTTCTCCATATTCATTTTAAGCATCACTCAAACTCTTTAGCGGAGGTAGCTTATGTTGTGCTTTTCACGAAGAAATAAAACTTCTTTTTGATATTTTTTTTATCTTCTTTTGTTTGATTTTGCTTTGTTAAGAAGGTCCAAATTACCTTTTCCATCATTTGATTTTAATTCGCCTTGACAATTAGTTTAACATTCTCATATCATTAGATATATATATATATATAGAATCCCATACTATCCAAATAATGAAATGACTATGAAGTTACAAAAAATATTCATGTGTATTTACTATCCAAATTGTGTATTTACTAGATGTTCAAAACTAACAAACCAGTTGATAAACTATTTTTAAATTTTTAAAGGATTCCTCTTTTAAACTAAATAAACTAAGAATGCTTTTCTGGATTTAGATAAAGAATGACACTATGCATTAAAATAATCATAACATGTATAGATTTGAATATTAAAAGTTCTTCAAAAGGATCTTGTAGTATAAAGGGGATGATTCTAATATTGAGAAAATAATATATTTAATATTTTTGTTTTAGAGAATTGTATATTCATATTATTGTCTTTGAAAGTATATGATAAGATAATATAATATAATAAAATATAGTATAATACAATATAATATAAGGTAAGATGATATGATATAAGATTATCTTAATTATTTTAAAAGAAATTATATTTTTTTAAAATAATGTTAAATAATATTATAAGTGACATTAATTGTTGAGTGACGGATATTAATAAGTCAAATTATAATATTTAATTGTTATATTTTTAAGTGAGATGAGATGTATCTAGATTAACAATTAGTATCAAAGTCATTATGTTATTCTCATTATCTCATGACATAATTGTAGCATAGCTTATGTAAATCAAGTCACAAGTTAAAACGATTAAAACTTAAATAAATTAAAAATTAAAACAGAAAAATAAAATAAAATCAAAAGAAAATAATTAAATGATTTAATTATAAAAAATTGTATTCATATTTCACTGCCACGTTCTTGAAAGATGGTCACACTTTACAGATAATTATGAAACATGAAAAATCTGTTTAAAAATTGGAAAAAGAATGATGTTGTTATATTTTACAAATATATAATATTTAATCTACAACCTATAAAAAATATGAATGTCTTCTAGAGTGACCTCATGATGTTGCTTTTATTTTTTTATATTTTCTTATATATTTTCTGTTTCTTTACATTCTGTATCGTTATTTATTTATTTATTTACTGGACTCCACACAATATCTAAGCATAATAAATTAGCATCTATTAACATAAATGATTTAAGATGTCGTAGTGAACCACCCACTAGCATTTATTAAGCATGAAGAGAAATTAGTAAAAACACTGTAACTTTTTGAACTGTGCTCCTTGGATGCTGATTTGAAGGACTCGCACTGGGCCATAGTCTGCAAGATTGTGAATCTTGTCAACATATGGAATTGCATCACAGAATTATAGAATTATGTTACTAATTTCTGAAATTAAGAAAACGTCAAGAAGGGACACATTTAATGCCAGTGATACCACTATCAACCTTGCAATTTTGCATTGTAACCTAGTTAAATACCCTCCAAGTCAAACAAAATTTTCTAGGGTTTTTAGTTTTTGGGACAGGGATAAGAAGTGATTAAAATGTAATGGTTTTTCTTGTCATACCTAAAATTTTCTCCTTTAGCTTTGATGTCATGATTGATCTTTTTTGAAGTGAGAACCCCTTCTTTAACATGTTTTAGCCATTGATTCTGACAGTGTACTGTCAGTCACTGCAAGCCCATGAAGACTATCTTCAGGCCTCTTGACTAAGAGACTATTTATTCTGCACCACAAGTTGGACTAGATTATGAGTTGTTGAAATCTTTTTATTTCAATTATGGCTAGGTTTCTTTGACTGGTCTTGTAGGATGAATGAATGAAGGTCTTTATAAGACCATTTTGTGGAAAAAGAAAGAAGAAAATAATTTTTTGTCTAATTTAGAGTAGTTTTTATTGTTAGTTGTGCCTTACTTTTTTATTTCGTATCATTTTGATATTTTCATTGCATGTTTTCATGCCTCCCAAACCCATCAAGAATATTGATAGAACTCTTCAACTATCCTTGAAAAACTTGCAAAAACCTTTCATACAGCCATAGAAATTCATGAGTCATCATGAGATTCTGAACAAGACTCTATGTATTAATACCATCATCACCAACTTTGCTCGTACCATTTTCACATTTTCCCCCATTATTTATTTCACTAACTAAGACCTATTTTATCCATCTTTCCTTTAAGAACAATTGTTTTCGTGTACTTCTATGTGATGATCGTATATTAAGTATACAAAGAAAGAAAAATTTTGTATAAAAATTAGACACTAAAATTATACTTAATTTGAAAATATTGTTTTAGTCGTATAAAATTATTTATCATGATTTATTATTATTTTGAATCATCGTTTCAACACATTTTTATTATAATCACTATAATTATCACAATTTTTTAATCATTGAATACATTATTCATCTGTCACACTATCTTTTTCATCCATCCAAACTTCAACTATCTTTCTTTGATGATACTAAATTTCTGAATTAACTCTTTTAAGTTGACTAGCATTTCTTATTTTATCAAATATAGTGGGACAAATACTTGAACATAACAATTTTATGAAATGAAAGTCTTGATGGATGATGTATCATAACCAACAAACTATCCCACTAGTCTTAGTTCTCCCATGTGTTAGAGCTTTGCTTTGATGATTCATCCTAAGCCAACTATCAAGTTGAGTTTTTGAAACTCTGACATAGGTATTGTTGTCAACTATAAAACTACCTTCAAAAAGTTGGGCAACTGTAACTCAAAATATTCGTCCATGTTACTTTGTGAGAATGATTAAGACTGATTTAAGATCCAATCACATAAAATAAGAATTTTAGACTTCAAAAAAATTTAACACTAATACATTATTATATAAATAAAAAATATTTAATTTTAAAATTATATTTAAAAATAATTTTTAATCATTTCTTTTATTATTTCAACAATCCTTTTTATATTATTACTTAAATTTAAGTATTTGATTGTCACCAAGTTATTATCCTATTTCAAATTTATTTTATCATTTTATATTATGTGTCTCTATTTGAAAGCTTTGAGTAGTAAATTTACAAATTGAGGTTTGTGTTAGACTTTTTATCCTTGAGTGCATTAATATCAAAGTAAAAATAATTAGAATTGGTTATATAACTATTCAATCAATTTCTCTCTTGTCAATGTTTCATTGCTTATTTTATCAAGTTGTCATGTTATCTTTTCTATTAAGGATTGTTAATTTAAAAGTTTGAAAACTAACAAAGTAATAGTCTCTTAGTTTATTATTAAGTTTTTATAATTAAATGATTCCATCCTAATTCTCAATTATAAAATGATTGATGAATTGATCTCAAATTCATTATTAATAAAATTTTAAATTTTACAATCAAAAGATATTTGTATTAATATGATTATTGAACAAGTAAAAGATATTCTTTCAATTTTTTGGAAACTGGATACGAAAAATAATTTGAAAATGCATTGAATTTTGCTAAAAAAATCACTTATATAAATTTAGAGTCTAAGTTTTATAAAAAAATAAATTAATAGTAAAAAATAATTTGATGAAAATATTAAGCTTACATGGATAAATTGTTTCGAGAGAAATATAAGATGATGAATGTAATTTAGAAAATGAACGAAACTCAGATAGATTACATAAGTGGACGAAGATTATGCTGTAATTTTGATGCCACAAGTGAGGCTTGAGAGACTTGTGTTTTTTAAAATTTTATAGATGTTGAATTTAATTTGATGGATCTAAGAAATAGTGACAATTTTAAATTCAAAAGACCACTTCTAACCCCAAAACACCAGGTAGCATGTGTGGATTTCACATTGTGAACATGCTCCATAGTGTTGTCTAATTCTAAGGAATAAAATATTTTGAACGATTAAAGAATAAAAAGATGTTTTCTTGAGAAAAAAAATCTTTTAATTAGAAGATTAAAAACATATTCATATCTAAAACTTTTAATTTACTCGTTGGTAAGGAAATAAATTAACCATATTGATGAAAAATAAAGAGTGAGGAATGAAAAGTAAAGTCTATCATGAAAGAAAAGTAAGAACAGGATAATCAAAGAGATCATTACACAGGACTTTCGGTAAACAGAGCATCACTAGAAATCAATTCACGGCCCAAAGCTTTTTGAGCTGATTGCCTCCTTCATCGATTTGAATTTGTTTAAAGAATCGTTATTAAAATCCCTTTTGAAGTCAGGAATATTACCCTCTTTTTCCCATGCTTTAACCCTGGAAGAAAGATGGTGATTGAAGAAATGTGTTCGTCATGTGCTATCTTTTCTTTGCAACTGTCAACGACACATGAAGTGTCTTTTCCTTTCAGAGCCTAGATATGCTCAAGGGCTCAAAATCGTTAGGACACATTTTGAAATAACAAGACATTTGAATTTATGGACACAATTTGTACTGTAGTCCAAGAACTAGATAACATCTTCACTCCTGTAATTAATTGCACCCACCCATGTACAACAAAAAAACAACAAAGGAGATTCACAGAAGAATTGACAGTGATAAGGTTTTCCATTTTTCCGAAATTAGCTAATCCAATTTAGTAAATGAAGAACCAGAAAACATGTTTTTTATTTTTCAAAATATTTTAAAATACTAATTTATCTGCAGAAAAATGGAATATGTTTAATTCCCTGTATATGTTTATAAAAGATAAACCTAGTCTATAAATTTAGTAAACTAGTTAGGACCAAAAGGCGAAAATGAATCTAAAATTGATGAAATTTGACTCTTGCTTTTGCGCTTTATGAAATACCCAAGGCTGGAGTAAACTGAAGTCTCGTCCTTAAGGATAATTGGCGTAGCCAGTGTTTACTTTATACACACAATCAACGCACTAGCTTTGTAACATCAGTTTTGCTGCGTACACACAACTAAACAATCTCAACTCTCTTTTTGTCTCACAAGAAAAAAAATACAGAACCTTCTAACGAAATGTCCAAACTAAATAATGTTACAGTGTCGGCTGAAAACAACAAAAGCCTTAATCAGCAGCATGTACGTTTGTTGTTGGGGTTGAAACAATGGCTGTGCTGTAAAAATGAAATCCACCAAGAGACAAGAGAAGAGAAGAGAGGAGACTCACAACAGAGTCCAAGAAAAAGCAACAGGGCTTCTCACTTGGTGCTGCGCGTTGCTCCACATAATGCTTCCGAAAGCATACCTGCTGGAATCACCGCCACTCTTCTTCGACACAAAGGTCACCGTGTACCTCTTCCTTTCTCCCACTTTCCCAAACACAAGCCTGGCGGGCTTCACCGTCACCCCCACCGTGGAAGGCGCGTCAACGGTGACATCGTAAACAGAGTCAGCCTCGCCCACGTTGGTGAGGGTGCGCGTGTACCTCACCACCTTCTTGCCTCCGAAGAGGATGGAGAAGGAGGGGTAGTTCAATTGGCCAGGGTCAGATAATTTTCTGGTGCAATTAACAGCGTGGCGCTTGACTATGAGTTGAATGTGGTCAGGGGTGTAGTCCAAGGAGCAGAGGAACTTGATGTAGTCAGAGATGGAGGCATCGTAGACAAGGCCAGGAGAAAGGGCTCGGTGTGGGTTAACGTGGCCCGCGCCGTGAGCCCAGGGCGTGGAAAAGGCACCACCTGCGGCGTCGCGAAGTGGGGACTTGGTGTTGTCGTGAACGTAGGCTGTGGTCATGAGTGCAGATTTGATGGCGCTGGGACTCCATTCTGGATGCGCCGCTTTCAACAACGCGGCCAACCCACTTATGTGTGGACAAGACATCGACGTACCTATTTATGCGTACAATACAATACCACAATGTTACAACAATTGCACCCACCACACAAACAAACATTGAGAGAGAAACAGAACATACCTGACATAATGTTGAACTGGGTCTTGCGCGTGTCATCAGCCAAACCGGAGGGCCCAATAGCTTCGGACCACCCCGCTAAGATGTTAACCCCTGGCCCAATAACATCCGGTTTCAGAATCTGTCTCGTCACCATGTTGGGCCCTCTCGAACTAAACGCTGCCACCACTGGGGAAGGTCTAACGTTCAAAACCGTTCCGCGGAAACCGAGAACTGCCGTTGGATTAGGATCTGAGGAAGCGTATTTCCTGATCTGATCCCCCACCATTCTCCCCACCGCCACAGCCGGTAGAAGATGACTGTCCGCTACTAACTCCTCCCCACTCGCTTCTGTGTTCGCCAGAATCATCCCCACCCCACCTGCGTCACGCACCACCTTACCCTTCTCCACGCGCGCATTAATCCCTCTATCGCAAACCACCACCTTCCCACGAACCAAACCCGGGTCAAGTGAACCGGGCATGCAGATGCTCCCGGACTGGTTCAACCCTTTGTTATAAACCAACCCCACCGGCTCGCTCCCCATTCCGGTTCCGCTGTAAAGCGAAACACCCGAGTATCGTTTTTTGTTGCCAAGCACTGCGAAAGCAGGGAAATCACGGTCCAACGTCCCAGCACCCACGGTCATTATCCAGGGTGCCACGTTTGCAAGCGAGGCTTTCTCGGGGCCGCTGTTCCCGGCGGAGCAGGACACGAAGATCCCCCTCGCCACCGCCGCGAACGCGCCGACAGCAATGGTGTCGCGAAAGTACGGCGCGGAGCCCCCGCCGAGTGAGAGCGAGAGCACGTCGACGCCGTCCTGAATCGCGCGGTCCATCCCGGCGAGAATGTCGGACGCGAAGCAGCCGTCGGTCCAGCAGACTTTGTAAACCGCGACACGCGCGGTCGGCGCCATCCCGCGTGCGGTTCCGCTCGCGTACCCGAGGAGGCTTGCGTTCCCCACGTGCGACCCCGCGGCGGTGCTCGCCGTGTGGGTACCGTGCCCGTCCCTGTCGCGCGGCGACGCCGGCTCCTTCTCCCTGGCTCCAATCCCAGAGGCCATGTGGAACCCTCGCGAGAAGCTTCTGGCGCCGATGAGTTTCCTGTTGCACACGCTGGGCGAGAAATCTGGGCCGGTCTCGCACTCGCCGCGCCACCGCAACGGAACCGCAGGCATCCCGGTGTCGGCGAAGCTGGGAGATTCAGGCCACACTCCGGTGTCCAGCACCCCCACGATAACGTCGTGCGACGCTTGGTTGAGGTCCTGTGTGGTGTGACCCTCCCACAGCCCCGTCTCTCTCTCGAGCCCCAAAAACTGTGGCGTACGCGTGGTGTGCAGTTGGTACACGGTGTCCTCGTACACTCCGAGAACATCCTCGGATCTGAGAAGGTCCTTGGCCTGGTCCTCTTCCAGCGACGCCGCAAAGCCGTTATAGGCATCAGTGTAGGAGTAAAGCAACGGATCGGAATCAGTGGAGAAAGATTGAAGATTTGCGGTGTACCAGTCGGTGTGAGTGGGGTAGATTGAAGGCTTGTTGTGGTGTTTCATGTGAACTATGTATGTCTTCTTGGGTGATGGTAGACACCAGCAGCATTGTGCCACAAAGAAGAGGGAAAAAGCGAAGGTGAGAAGGGAACCCATTTCAGTGAACGAATTGTGCAGAGGCAGTGTCAGAGAAAAATGTGTGAGTGATGTTGGGTTTATAATAACGTTGGGCGTTGCTAGAAAGGACTCTCTATTTCGCTTTATTTACCTTTCTGCCATTCACTCTCTTTTCTTTTCTTTTCTTTTCTTTTCTTTTTTCTTCTCTCCGGTCTTCCCTGCCGTTACCTGTCTTTCTCCACTTTTTCACTTCAAATTATATTAATAAGTTTATCTCTTGTTTTTATAATTATTAATTTGTCACAATTTTTTTATTTTTTTATTAAAGCAACACACTAAATTAGCAAATACACGTTCTGTGGTTTCCGGAGGTTTTAAATGTTCTTTTCAATATTTCAAATAATCTTCTTTCCAAAAAGTGTGATTTTTTCTTTCTCAAATTAATTAAGCGAGATTAGTATAATATATAAGAAACGTTAGTGGAGAGCTTTTTAAACAAGAAGTTAGTGCTAAAGATTAAATACGAACAAGTATCGATAGAATTATGGGAGACCTTGCAAGAAAAAGTGAGTGTAACTTACTTTTAGAATAATAAATATTTATACTTTTTATCCTGTCTCTTTTACATATATGTTTTTATTTATTATCAAAAGTATATCTTTAAAAGGTTTATGGCTTCTATTATTGTATGAAATGAGAAACGTAGAAATTGAATTAAAAATGTTGTAAATATTGAAATATTTTACAAAGTATTCCGATTAATGATAATATTTTTTTCAATCATGATTTCATTCAGAAAGTTGACAATTCATTTCAACAAAAAAATAAATAAATACATTATTTAAAAAAGACTTTTTATAATAAATTGATAAAAATATATAAGTTTAGATATTGAAATCATATTTTTCATCTAGGGAGATGTGAAGCTTTGATATGCACAAAATATGATATATTTTACTTTTATTACTATATTTCCAACCTATTTTAATATTCTTCCACTGTATTACTATTATTATTTATTTAGTTTTCCTTCTCTCTTTTATTCTATTTTTTTCTAATTGCTCTCACCAAATCACTCATCCTTTCCCATTGTTTCTGCAAAACACTTACTAGTATTCAATTATATTATTTTTTTGTTTATATAAAAATACATTAAATGCGTTTTTTTCCAACGCACAGACATTAAGCAGAACACCACCCAAGAAATTATGCTATACGCCCATCCTTCACTTTTAAAAAAATATACTCTAATACACATTATATTTTAGAAAAAAGTATTATCTTTGGAACTATAAATACATTATGTTATGAGTGCTTGGTTTTTGCTATCTTCATTTATTGTTCTTGATGAGTGAGTATATTGTACATTCCACTTCTAAATTTTGGGTGCGCGTAATTTAGGTCATGAGTCAATATTGGGGAGTTATTCAGCTTTGACAAAAGATAAAAACGAGTGAAGACAAACCCAAAATAGCTGGTTACACGTAATGATAAAGGTCCACAGCTATAAATTTTTTGCTATGTATTAATATATTATATCACCCAATATAAGGTAGAATAGGTTTATACTTGAGGGTTAATAGTCCATTTGTTTTATAATGAACTAGTGATAACATTAGTTTTAAAAAGTATATGATTTAATTCTAAAATGTGTAGTAAGTACTTAATTATTCATTCACTTTTTTTAACTATTTTTTGTGAGAAATTACATCTTTATTACATATTAAAAGAGACTAAACTTATTGTATGATTTTTGTGTTAAAAAAAATTAAGTGTCTAATTATTGATTGAAATATTAAAAGAGAAGATGAAATGACAACGTCCTAAACCAGTTATGACTACTAATATAAAAAAGAATAACTTTAAATAGATGCTCCAATTCATTGTCATCTCTAATTATAATATTTGTATAAAATGTATATTTTTACTATCTCAACGTTGAATTATAATTATATATTATCTTGGTTTGTGTTTAAAATTAAAAAAATAATAATAATAAAATCGTGATAAAATAATTTATACATATATAAAAGTTATATGCTACATTTGTTTAGGACCTTCCAATCAAGCTTATATTTTATAAAAGTTATTAAATATATCTCCCCGACAAATAACAGTGATCATGTTCAACTAGCCAACCAAATCTTCTCCTTGAAATGAGCATGGGCACTGTGAAGTGCCAGAGACTGCAAGTATTCTGAGTGAATGTACTGATTGAATATTTTAATTTCTACACACAAAAAATCAGTTTTTTATGTACAAGCATTAGATATTACACACAACACAAAGCATAATGGATGAAAAGAATTATTTTATGTTGGGAGTGAATGGACAAAATCATTAGATATGTGAATGTTCAAAGTTGGCTGCATTCTTTTGCAAGTGTTCTTTCTAGTTTCTTCTTCTTTACCTCAAAGGTTCAATAATAATGGTAATTGATAAAAGATTTCATCTACTTATAATAGCAAATGATAAGGGTTTAGTGGAGTTTTAAAGTTGTATCCAAATTTCATGTGCTAAAACCAAGTGTACTTCTCTTTTGATTTGTCTTCCTTGGATTGGATCAAGAACAACACTTATAGATCCTCACAAAAAGTACTTTGAAATCCATATCTTCATCAAATCATTGTTAACAATTAACCAGACCAGAAGTGGGTTTTTAGCTCAAGGTTAGGTTTCATGTGAAGAATATTTTTAATATGTTTTAAAAAGTGGCAGTGGAATAAAATTAATTTTCAAGAATAAAAAATTCTGAGCTTGGCAGGTAAGAATAATTTTTTTCTGAATAATTAAACGTAAAGATATTAAAGTTTAGTATAATAACAATCAACGAATATATTGTTTTTAAAAAAATTAAATAATAAGGGATGTGAAACACAGTTTATAAATTTAGATTATTTAGAAATTCATTGTTGGGAAAGTTGTCTAGTTGAGAATATATAGAAGATTCTCAAGACCAAAAGTCGCATCCATAAGTTGAGAACTCCTTGTTTATTTAGTATTTTAAAATAGTTTAATTACTATGTGCCGATACTAACTTAAAATTATTTTTAAATTCATAAATTTCGGATAATACTGTTTTTAAAATAATTATCAGGAGAGTTAAAAAGTGATAGATCAATATTTTTAAACAATAATAATATAAAATTGTTTTATACTATTAATACATAATCATTTTTTTAACACAAAAGAAAAGAATATGGTACATGATTCTTTCAAAATAAACAAGTGTAGTTATCATTAACTTTTTATTTTTTATGAAACCGTTTATCATTAACTTAACTAGCATAAACACAGATGTTGATGTACATTTTATATATATATATATATATATATATATATATATATATATATATATATATATATATATATATATATATATGTGTGTGT
>Ga0209700_104891_pt1 | contig 23425 bp, 12 predicted proteins | sample SiratroredBW_FD_187528 | JGI IMG/M metagenome (GOLD analysis project Ga0209700, IMG submission 187528) | Root nodule microbial communities of legume samples collected from California, USA - Siratro red BW (SPAdes) (version 2) | ecosystem: Host-associated > Plants > Roots > Nodule | place: USA... | reverse complement strand
AAAAAAAAAAAAAAAAGAATAGGAAAGAAAAATAACCTTTTAGAAACAAAACTTCAAAATTATCTTTCCTTCTATTTTCTACTCTCTCATTTTCTTTCCCCTGTACTAAACAACTAAAACTTCAAACTTTTCTCTTCTTTTCATTTTTCTTTCAACGGTACCAAAACAAAGGGTTAAGAAACACAAAACAATAAGATAAAGCAATGATCTGGAACAATACTTTGCTCATTCCGCACTAACCACTGATACATGATATGATATACAACCCAGAAAAGATTTCACAATCTGGAATGCATTAACCAAAAACCTAAAGTCACAAATAATCTTTCTAGGTCAATTCCCCCATAATCTTAAAAACCTTTCCCTTTTTTGCAACTCTTCTCTCTATATAAAAAAACCATCAACGTTAAGAAACAGCAACACCATAATACTAATAACAAGTACCTGTAAGAGCAAGAAGTGCAGAAATTGATGTTGACAGTGTTGCCGAGACCCGCATTTGCAATACTGCTGGTGGTTTTCTGAGAAAACAAGAAGAGAAGAGACACGTTAATGGGACATTGAAATAACGATAAAGATGGGATTTTCACGAAAAAAATTACCTCGGCGGGGAACTCTATTGTTACATGCTGGGAATGGTGGTGATGGTGGTGGGGCGGATGATCTTGGTGGTGGGGCGGATGATCGTGGTGGTGCGGTGGGCGGTGATGGTGGTGGTGGTGGTGAGGTGGCGGTGGTGGTGGTGGAGTGAAGAGGGAAAAGAGGTCAGAGCAGAAAAGAAACAGAGGTAGACCGAACAAGAGAAGCTGAGCACGATCCATAGGCAGTGAAGTTGGAACTGGAATGGAAGAATGAAGATTATGTGATACTGAGGAGAAGAGAAGTGTGTGGTGTGATGCTCCACACACAACTTTACTTCGGTGTTTAATTTCAGTTTTCATTTTTTTTTAATCATAAAAAATGCTATTAATTCAATATATTTTTCCTTTTGACTTAAGGAAAATGATATTTGAGATTACATTTTCTCTTACTTCGACGTTTGCTACTTCGATGTGTATGTACTCTTTCACGTGACAATGAAAGGAAAAATGCAGTTTTATTTGGCATTCCACTCCTGAGATAATGTGTGTTCCAAAATTACAAACAGTGAACCACTTATTTGAACTGAGCTAACTATTTAGTGTTTTCAGTCCTGAGACATGTGTGTTCTAAAACTATAACTACACACAACGAACCACTTATTTGAACTGAGCTAACCACTTAGTGTTTTCACCCCTTAGACACGTGTGTGTTCCAAAATACACCCAACGAACCACTTATTTGAACTGAGCTAACCACTTAGACCTTTCACTCCTAAGACACATGTATGTTTCAAAACTACACACAGCGAACCACTTAGGTGAACTGAGCTAACTACTTAGACATTCCACCCCTAAGACACATGTATGTGTTTTAAAATTACACATAGTGAACCACTTATTTGAAGTGAGCTAACTACTTATTGTTTTCACCCCTAAGACATATGTGTGTTCCAAAACTATACACAACGAACCATTTATTTGAACTGAGCTAACCACTTAGACATTTTTTCCACTCCTAAGACACATGTGTTCCAAAATAACTGCGTTTTCTCTTTTATTGTTATGCGGGACAATACATGTCACGTTGAAGTGTCAAACAGAAGTAAAAAAAAATAAACAGAAATAAGAAAAAATACGATGTCAAAGTATTATTTTCCTTGAAGTAGTTACTTTACTTTTTATTTCCCATTTATGAATTTTTTCACATATTCTATCATATGTTTGGTTATTTTTTTATATATTTTATCAATCCATTAGATGAAAAAATTAAAAAAAAAAAAACAAAAAACTAACATCTTGTGTAGTATAGCAAAATGTTCTGTTGGTCCCACCAAAGGGGCATTTCAAGTATACAACTTTCCTTATTGCATCAATTTTTCAAACTCTTATCACATCAAGATTTCAAGCTCTCCTCAACACAAATCCAAATGCCAAGTTGTTGTTTTGGTGAGAAACAGTGATCAAAAGAGCTTGAAGGGGAAGGACCTTGAAGTTTTGTGGTTTCCTAGCCAGTGTTGCATGTGGACTCCAATGGCATCTAAGTATAAGCTGCTCCTCCCATGAAAACCCACCACCTTGCCCTCTGTAGTGGTTGAGGTGAAGAATTTCCCAACTTCTTCACCAAATGGACCATACTGTCCACGACTGGTGGTGAAAGTCAGTGACTTTATGATTATATGCTGCTGATCATCCTTAGTGATTGACCCGTAATAGCCAGATATGCATGTCAGTACCTCATGTGGATGCTCCAGTTGTATCTGAAATCACAATAGTTAAAGCTTCATTGTGGTGTAAAGTGGATTAAGAAAGACAGTGAAATGTTCTTATAATCATACCCTATGCATGGTGTCTCCTCCATTACCACCATGTTTTGCAGACCACACAGATTGTCTGTTTCGGTCGTACTCTATTTGGATAGAACATATGCCTTCTGATACTTTTGTCAAATAAATTTGCTTAATCCCAGAAAAGACTCCATCATCCCAGGGTCGACCTCCATCCCCACCCCATGGCCCTGGTCCACATGGAGCTGGTTCTTTGATCACACCACAACAAACCTAGCAAAGGTGTGAGCAAAGTGAATAGTATAGTATAATTCATAAAAGGAGATTGACAAATTTTTTAAAGTATGGCTTCAATATCTTGTGAGTTCTAAAAGTTGTTGTCAAAAAAGGGCCATTCATACCTCTTCAGCTGCTGATGACTTAGCAGCAAGTACTAGTTTGCTAGGCCATTGAGCATTGCCTATATCTCCAATACTTGTTTCTATAGGGTTGATTTCCTTGGGAGGGGTTGCCACAGGCACTGTTACTTTCCCTTCTACAACATGCACTCCAAAAGCATCTAGGAACAAACCTTTTCTCCCATGAATGCCAACAATTTTTCCTTCTTTCACTTTTGAGGTGAAAAAGTTTCCTTGTTCATCCCCGTAAGGTCCATACTGTCTCTTATTGGTGTGGAAAGTTAGTGATCTTATGAAAACAGGCCCCATGTACATCAATGGACCACAGTAGCCAGATACATGTGTCAGCACTTCATAGGGAAAATCAAAGACTATCTGCAAAATGATGTTGCAAATATTATAAATTAATCTGATTTTCCTTGTTTGTTAAGTAGAGTAAGCTAAGTTTGCCTATTTGTTTTTTGTTCACCTTGTCAGTTTTGAATCCTCCAGTTCCACCTTGCTTGGATCCCCATATGGCCACCCCATGATAATCATACAAAACTCTAATCCATACAATTCCAACGTTGCGTGACAAGTTGATTTGCCTGATTCCTGTGTAGCTTCCATCATCAAATACATGTCCACCAAGGCCACCCCAAGGTCCATATGTGACCACACCTCCAACCTTTGGGATTGACCCTTCCTTATGAGCCATCTGAATGAAGATAGAATAAAAAGTTCATTGGAGCAATTTGAGAATTAGAAAGGAAAGTTAAGGAACACTTTGAAGTCAATGTAGGCTCTCTTACCTTTTCTTTCTGTTCAGTATTGTTGGATTCTTGGACGAAAGAAATCTTCCCAGCCACATTGTTTGCTACAGGCTTATTGAAATGATCTTTTTGTTTCAGAGCAAGAACAATGTCGTAGTGTTCGTTCACAGTTCCTTGTATCACAGAATAACCAAAATTCTCAGAAAAGTGAGTAATGGGGCCCTGGGAATGAGCCAAAGGCTTGGATGGATTTGGTTGTTTGAGGGACTTCAGATAGACTCCAATGGCATCTACGTACCAACCACACCTGCCATGGAACCCAACAATTTTTGCCCCAGTCAATGGGACTGAAAAGTATGTCCCTTGTTCAACACCAAACGGTCCATAAGTTTTCTTGTTACTCTCAAAACTCAGTGACCGGACTAAGTTTGGCCCCAAATGATTGAAGCTGCCATAGTATCCATGGATTTTAGTTAGGATCTCATTCGGATAATCAAACTTCACCTGCAACACATTCATCCGTAGTTAGTTATTATATTATATGCTCAAGTTTAATTAATACCAACTTCTAACTAGGAACTTAACATGCTATTACTCTTTTTATAACTAGAAATATGAACTACAAGTATAGACCATTGGATTACATTTGAATGGTCAAGACATAGAGAAAAATAGTTATGTGACCTATAACTAGTTTCTAAGTATAGAAGTATCATTCGTGTATAGACCTATAACTAGTTTTTATTTCCTACAACAAGAAAAAAGTTTTCACCCCCTTAATCTCTCTTTCTAATGAATCATATTCTATAGTGCCAATATGGAACCTTTACCTTGTCAGTTTTACGGCCTCCACTACCACCATGCTTCTCTGACCAAATAGAGCTTCCTTTCTTATCATATTCAATCTGGATGGAGTCAATGCCTGCCCCATGAACTATCACCAATTGCCTTACTCCTGAGTATACACCGTCATCCCAAGGAGACCCTCCATTGCCTCCCCATGGTCCAACTGACTGAGGTTTCTTTATGGAATCCTCAAAACTCTGCACCAAAACATCATGCAAAGTGTTCAAAAGAGAGTTAAAACATACTTTGTTGCACATAAACTGAGGTATCTATGCATTTAGTCATATTTAACATAAACATCTATGAATTTAGTCATATATAATGTAACATAAGTAGTTGTATGCATGTACTACCATCTTCTACTTTGAGGGATAATAATGATAGTCTTTGGACTAAGAAAACTACTAGTGTTAATGCGGGTTCAGTTAGGAGGAGGCACAGGAGGAATTTATGGGGGAAGAGGTTGAGTTTGTGGCATGGGACTTTGTCTAGAAGAATAATATAGATGAGGAACTATGTAGATTGAGCTAATTTGAGTTGCACTATGGAGGGGAAGGATTAAAAGGCAGGGAATCAACTTCCCCACATATATCAGTCCCTTGTTTTTATTAGACAAAGTTTCATGCAATTTTATGGTCAAGGAGCAATCATCATATCTCCCATATTTTGTACAAAATTATTGAGAAAAGAGAAAGGATTGTCTTCTGCTAAATTCGAGTTTTGGAATTTAGTCAGAAGCACTTAGACTTTTCTTAGTGGTTTGATACCATGAATGGTACAGATTTCTTTGAATCTGATTTCTGGTGATCATTTCATATTCTACACCATCTTATATTTTTTTGTTTCACCCCTTTTAGTTATGGTCTTTGTATTAAAATTTTACACCATGCTGAGTCATAATGTGCTTCTTATAAACAATTCGAGGAAGAATCTAATACTCTTTTGTGGATGCTTGCTCACGCCACACTTTTTATTCCACCAATCTCTATCCCAGATTGAATTTTGTCGCTCCAATCATTAATTTATAAAGCATCTTTGAATGATAATCTGTTACTTATAGTTATTGATGAACATGAAAAGACTACAATTATTGGCTTCATAATTTATTTATTATATCTTAAATTACTAACAGGACACACTTTCAAATCTTTGTTCTGAAAAGCATCACGAATCCATGTATGGTAACCAAATGGGGTTCTCAAACGGTATCATAATGTGAACAGATTCTACTTACGCCAAAGTGCAGTTTTTGTTATTTTCTCATTTTCCTCCTTAACCAAACTCTGCGATAAATCTGAACAGTATTTGATCGAATGCCTTGAAACATGAGAATAGAAGCTCTAAAACATGGATGGTTTGCATTGCTTCATTTTTGTTGGGTGTTTTGCTGCTATTTTCATTTTAAAAAGTGTTTGGCTCAGAAATCCTTTTTTTTTTTCTGCACTATACTGTTAGTTATTGTTAATTACTTGTGTCCCATAAACATGATCTTACCAACAAGATTCTTTTGACTATACAACGTAAAGTGTCTGAGGAAACTCAAAAGAAAACAAATTTTCCCGTAATGAACATTTTATTTAGTTTAAAGAGGCTAATCTTTCAACACCTTGGTTATGCTTTATCTCAAATGTAACTAAAGTGATGTTTAATCTAGAATAGTTGTCATTGATGTAATATATATTCTAATCCAAAAAAATCTTGAAAAAATGTTTAAACCATTTATTGAATAGGGCCCTTGAAGGAACCTAATTGCTCATTCCAATCCCTGTTGGAGTCACTCTAATTTGTAGAATTTCTTTCAACATAGAATTCTCCGTTTATTAAATTCTTTATTAAGTCTACATTCCAAGTGGATCAAATGATTCATTTACATCAAGAGTAATTAAAACAACATGACAGATTTACATATTTCTGAATCCATTGATTCTCTTTCACTTCTATTTGCTCTACCAATAATCCCTACAAGAACAATGCCCATCTTTAAAATGGTGTAAACAATTTGAATCGCTTAAATATATTTCACACCCATATGCCAAAGATATGTATTTAGCTGTGTCATGGCAGTCCTTACACATTCTCAAATTCTTTACTATCCGTAAAATTTGAGGTGTGTGATGAGAATGTATCAAAGCAAACGCAATCGCAAGCTTTTCACTATGTACACTACTAATGTCTTCCTTCTCCTCTTCCTCAATGCAAAGCCCATTGTCAGAAATATGTGCCTTCACATTTACATCTACCCCTTTTAGCCAAGAATGTAGCTTGTCCAAATATGGTTTTGATTGATCACCAACAACAAAAGTATGGACCATGTTATTCACTTCAATCCAGCTTTGCCCAACAGGAAACTTTTTTTTCTCCAGCTTTGTCATTTTTGGAGCTTCCCAAGACTTCCCACATAAAGAATATGCCTGTGAAAGTAAATGCTGAGTTATTATATTTTCAGGATCCAACTCAAGCAGACGTTCTCCTGCAAAGATTGCCATTCCGAAATTCCTATGAATTCTGCAGGCAGTCAGAAAGGCTTGCCATACAGAAATACTAGGTTCAACGGGCATGTTCTTAATAAACTCCAGTGCTTCCGCAAGCTTACCCGAACGACCAAGCAAATAGACCATAGCGGAATAATGTTCCAGATCAAGTATAATCTTAAAGTCTTCACTCATGTTGGAGAAAGCATGTTTTCCCTCATCCACCTTTCCAGCATGACTATAAGCTGAGATAATACTTGCAAGAGTAACTCTATTTGGATGGAGTCTATCATCCTTGTTCATCTGATCAAAAAGATCAAGTGCAGACTCTGAACAGCCGTGTAAAACATAACCTGAAAGCAGAGAGTTCCAACTGATGATATCTTTTAGGGATAATCCATCAAATACTTTTCTGGAGTACATTATATTTCCTGACTTAGCATAATTATCAATGAATGTGTTTGATACATATAGTTCAGACACTAAATTTCTACGTATTGCACAACAATGAATTTCTTTCACTTTCTTGGCAGCCACTAAGTTTGCACAGGCAGGAAGGATAGTAAGCACTGTAACTAAGTTGGGAGCCATGTTGGAGAACTGCATCCGCCGAAATATCTGCAGTGCCTTTTCCTTTTGTCTACTCTGCAAGAAACCAGAAATTAAAGAATTCCATGATGCTACATTTGGTTTAATATTCCCATCTTTCTCAATTCTTTGAAAAAGATCCAATGCTTCATCCTCGGCACCATTCTGCATAAATCCTGTAATCATCACATTCCATGTCACAACATTAGGTGGTGAATCAGACTCCTGCATTTTCATAAATAACTCGTGAGCTTTGCCACAGAAACCAGCTTGGCAATACCCTCCAATAATTGAGTTCCAAGAATATACATCTCTCTTTAACATCACATCAAAAATGCGTTGAGCAGCTTCCAGATGGCCACCTTTGGCATACATGTCAATCAGTGAATTAGCAATTAGAATATCATCAACCAAACTTGTCTTAACAGCAATAGAATGGACTTCTGATCCCATACTTAGAGATTTTACTGACGCACATGCCGAGACTGCACTGGCAATAGTAATACCGTTGGGCTCAACCCCCGCTATAAACATCTCCCTCAACAAATCAAAAGCATCATTTATCCTTCCCTTTTGAGTAAACCCAGAAATCAAAGAAGTCCAAGTATATACATCTGGAGTAATCCCAAAACTCTCCATCATCCTCATTAAATCTATTGCAATATCGCAATGCCCCAACTGACTATAACTGGCAATCAAAATGTTCCAAGTTACCAATCCGGGGTCAATTCCTTCCTCCTGCATTGCATCAAAATACTTCCGAGCTTGTTCGATCTCACCCTTCTGACAATATCCAGTTATGATCACATTCCAGGAAACATAGCTCCTCTCATCCATTCGCCTAAAAAGCTTCTCTGCATAACTCATCTCCCCACACTTAGCATACACAGCTAGAATTGAATTGATCACACGCAAAGAAGAGCACCTTCCTCTACGAATCACCATCGAATGGATCAACCTCCCAGCTTCAAAAGCCCTGCACTTTCCGCAAGCTTTCAAAATCTTTGGTAGCAAAAAATCATCAGGCAAAACCCCATGTTGCATCATATCATAAAAAAGCTCCACAACTTCATCCCACTTAAGGTCTCTGGAGCAAGCACCAATCATAGCAGACCAAGTGAACAAATTCCTCTCACGCATATCATCAAACACTTTCCGTGCTTCCTCCAAGAGCCCACACTTAGCATACATGCTGACCAACTTGGTCTCCACAAAAGGGTTCACCTTTCTCACCAACCCAATCCTAGCATGCAACTCCCTACCCACCCAAATGCACTCTCTGTCAATACAAGCCTGAAGCAAGTTAATGAAGGTCATGGGCCTCACCTTGGACCCTTGTTGGGCCAAAGAGTCAAGAATTGCCACAGCCTCACTCAGGTGACCATTGACACACAGTTCATTCAACTGGGTATCTATCAATTTTGGGTGTGACAAATTGATCATGGAGACAGTGTTGGAGTTTGCAAGGACCCTTGTTGAGCCCTGCCACTCCAATTGGGTGGCACTGTGAGAAGGTACTAGCAGAGAAGGCCATGCTTTACTCTGTAGAATAATAAGGTTCTTCTCCATAGTGTTTTCTGTTTTCCAAGGTTTCCAAATGCCCTTATCTCCTTTGGGTTTCACACAAATATGTGGAGATGAATTTTCCAAATAACATTAGATAAGATATATGTTTGTTTTTGCTTTCTAACAAATAAATATTTCTAAACATATAAACTATATTTTATATTTATGTAATTATTAAAAATATTGGAATTTATTTTCAAAGTGAATACTTTTAAATAATTTGATTCTTCCTTATTTATATGAACAAATACCGATTCCTTTTGTGTTTTGATCCAAAAAAGATGCTCCAAATATAGTAAGCCTATTCCGTTGTTGTCTAATTCAGACCTAGAAACAAACACTTTTAAGTCGAGATTTGTTTCTTTACTCCTTATTGTGAACCACATTTTTCTTTCTCAGTTACCAAAGGTTTCTTTTCTGTTTCACGAATGAATTTCTGTATGTTCTAAAGAGAGTGTTGTTGGGTGGGAACTGAAACCACTGTTCTGGTAAAGACTCCGCTTTGATATGTTCCAAGATTGGTGAACCCCTTTTGTAAGTTATTCTCTTATCATCTTATTTGTCACTTTTTTCCAATCTGTTGTGGACTTTTTTGCTTCTTTATTGGCTGGTTCATACATGTGATTTCCGATCGATGACTATGAACATGATTCATGTAATCAGTAACAGCTGGTTTGGTTGAAGAAAGATCGAATAATTTGGTTTATAAACAGATTAGAATATGAAAATGTTGTTACACTACTTATACATTCTTATATAGGATTAATGACCCAATTATAAAGAAAATTATTGGAAAGTTGAATATCTTGTTTTGAAGAATGTGTTTGTTGTTGTGTATTCTTAAACATGTTGTATATTGGGACTTGTGAAAATATGTCTTTCATGGTTTAAGGGAAGGGATTGTTGAACCAATTTCATAAGGTGTGTTTTTTGTTTTTTCATATTTGTTTGGCTAAGGTTAAAAAAAAACATTGAATTGTTTTTTTATTATTTATTTACTTTATACATAAGTGGATATTAATTGCATATATGAAGATGTAAGACATAGGTTTTTTAATGTGGGTACAAAGATATGTATTGTGATATCTCATTCAAACACTACACATTGTCCTTTTTGGGTATGAAAAAAGAGTGAGTGTTTTGTAAATAAATTTCACAATAAACTAAGGGTATAAAATAATTAACAATCAATCTATTTTAAAACAAACTATTTTTTCTATATTCATGAAAAAATATTTTTTACACAAAATGTCAATTATAGTATGAAAACAATATAAATATTTAATTGTCATCTAATTAAAAATCATTGCATATTATAAACCATGTTTATTAAACTATTTTTGACAAAAAAAAAATCAATTTTTGTTGTTTTTAGTTTGATTTACCATAAAAATAACTTAGAAATAATCAATAAGCCCAATAACTACAAGTGAAGGGTGATAACATTGAAGATTTTAATGCACTTTATATTGGAAGGTAATTTTCAACAAATAAAACTAGATTTCCCTGTATTGTAAGTTTAATATAAAAAAAAAATTGTCATTTTTTAACATTTTGATATTTATTACTTTTTTTAGGAGTTTCTCTGTGCTTATAAAAAAATAAAATTAGTTTCTCCTAAATTAGTTTATTCTTAAACTAATTAGTTTATTCCTAAACTAATTTATAAAAAAAATTCACACATATTTTTAAATTTTGCTTTTATATAAGTTAATTTTAATTTAAAATAATTTCACTTAATTTTTCTCTCATTTTCCCAAATTAAATCATTAATATTTTCATAACACCAAGAAAACCATTATAGAAAAAAAGGTACCACAATGATATCCAAGTCTGTTTTTTATTCAATAGTGGTAGACATTCAGAAAAACTGAGACAAAAATGGATTTAAACCTAAAAATTATTTTCTATTTATAGAATTTTTTAAATTTTACATGTTGAACACATTATATTTGTAAAGTATCATCAAGTATTAAAATACTCATTAAATGCTGAATTAATAGAGTTAAAAAATAATTTAAGCCAAATCTTTATAAATGTGATATCATACGTTTCAAACAGGTTGAATAAGTAAAATTCAAACTTTTATTTTATAAAATGTTTAATATTATACTCTTTGTTATTAATTAAAATTTATTAGATAACAAAATATGAGTCTCATTTCTCATTTAGTAAATCTCATTAATTATTTTTTTTCCCAATAAATTTAGAATAATATACCAAGGAATGTGTTAATAACACATTTTTATTTTATTAACAATTTTTGAAATCTTTAAATGAGTCATATTTGAAAACCTATTTTTCCACATGCCCAATATAATCTCCAAAAAAAACATATTCAACTTATTTTTACAGCCTTAACTAACTAATGACAGTTTTTGTTTCTTACCTCAATTTGAGCAAGGAACATACTTTAATCCTTAATAAAAACTTTAATACTAAAAAATGGACAAGTAGTACTAAACAAGTGGTGAGTAAACAATCTTAAAAAAACATTATGAGAATAAACTACTTTAAAATTAAGATTCAGAGTAATATTTGTCTCATGTGGTTCAGTTTCTCGTGATACCAAAAAATATCTTTGGACATTTTACTTATACATAAAAACAAAGCCTTCAATCTCCAAAAGTACTGGAGGAATAATTCACTATTAGTATCATATTTAAAAATCTCATTCTTTTAACCACCTACCCACATAATTGTTTTATGACTTTTGTTGGAAAATTACACCACTATTGTTATTCCACTTTGAAAAAGAAATAAATTTTCTTTTATTCAACAAGTACAAGATTTGTTTACCTTCATAAAATAATTTGTTCTACCCATTTACCCTTGTTAGTTACCCTAATTAGGTTGTTTCATTATTGAAGTTCAAAATAATTAAAAAGTGTGATATTATGTAAAAGGTTTGATTGGTAATACCCGTTAATAATTAATGATTTTTTTATTATGTGAGTCTAAAATTCAAAAAGTGTCCTTAATTTTAATGAATTTTTTATTCCTGAGATGAAATTCAAACAGTGGGATTAATTGTATAGAATTATAATAAGCTTGACGAAAATGAAAAAGGAGAAAATTAAGATGTGGACATAAAATTAAGCACGAGAAACACAAGCAATGAGAGAATTGATGTCATGTATGATCTGTGTTTCTAGAATTATCCTCCTTGGCCTGTGAGTTCTTATGGTTAGGCAAAGCAACGTAAATAATGGGAAGTAAAAGTAGAATGTTTTGGTGTTATTATTATATTATTATTATTATTACCACTGTTACAACCAGCGGTTATATGAATGCAAGAGCCCATGAATTTTTCAAAGATCTATGCTTCTTGCTTTGTACTGCAGAAGATAAAGGCATTACCCCACTCACCCACCACACATCCCTGAAACCGAGAACCACTGAACCTAGCAGCAATGGTTAAAGACACAAAGCCTTTAGCCTATGCTGCAAATGGGCACTCAAAAGATTTTGACCCTTCTGCTCCTCCACCCTTCAAGATTGCTGAGATTAGAGCAGCCATACCAGAACATTGCTGGGTCAAGAACCCTTGGAGATCCCTCAGTTATGTTCTCAGGGATGTGTTGGTTATTGCTGCATTGGGGGCAGCAGCAATTCACTTCAACAACTGGTTCTTCTGGCTCCTCTATTGGCCTGTTCAGGGCACAATGTTCTGGGCTATATTTGTGCTTGGACATGATTGGTAATGTGTTGCTTTTGTTATGAGTCTCACAGATTGTTTAGGATGTTTATGTTTTCTGTACGGTGAAGTTCTTCTTTCTGCATTGAACAGTGGCCATGGAAGCTTTTCAAACAGCCCTCTGCTGAACAGCCTGGTGGGACACATCTTGCATTCCTCAATTCTTGTTCCATACCATGGATGGTTGGTCATAGCTTCTCTTTTCTTGTTCATTTCTCCTTGAAAGTTCTTATCTTTAAGATTTTATAACATGTTTGAAGATTCGTTTAATTAAAACTTACATCTGGGATGTCAAAGTTTTACTGAGTGAACCTGCAAAATCACATCTGAGCTGTGTAACCGAACATTTTTGACAACCAAATTGATTTTGATTGGATTTTGCAGGAGAGTGAGCCACAGAACTCACCATCAAAACCATGGACACATTGAGAAGGACGAGTCATGGGTGCCAGTATGTGATTATTGCCTCTACAGTGATTCAATTATTTCATATATTTTGTAGGCCCAAGAAAAAGGGTGCCTTTATTATTATACTTCAGGAGGCTGTTCTTGAACATGGTTTTTTTTATGTGTCATTATCTTAGTTAACAGAGAAGATTTACAAGAATCTAGACTACATGACAAGACTCGTTAGATTCACTGTGCCATTTCCATTGTTTGTGTATCCAATTTATTTGGTGAGTGCTTTTTTTTACTAGGAATTGAGACAGCAATACATTGTTATTATAATAGTTATACAGTTCAAAGTAATGAGTTTTGTTTGTGATGTGAACTCATGTTTCAGTTTGGAAGAAGCCCCGGAAAGGAAGGCTCTCACTTCAATCCCTACAGCAATCTGTTCCCACCAAATGAGAGAAAAGGAATAGCAATTTCAACACTATGTTGGGTTATCATGTTTTCTCTGCTTATCTATCTATCCTTCATCACTAGTCCACTTCTTTTGCTCAAGCTCTATGGTGTTCCATATTGGGTAAATCACCACTCCTACACTGTTACTTCTTTTTCATCTTCTTTGTTAACTCTACAATTGAAAATTTGAAATAGTTACAACTTCTCCATTAATTATATAATTGTTTGAACATTGCAGATATTTGTTATGTGGCTGGACTTTGTCACATACTTGCATCACCATGGTCACCCCAAGAAACTACCTTGGTACCGCGGCCAGGTAACAAATTAAGTTCATTCTGTTGCATCCCTTCACTTCTTATCTTACACTCTTATTATAGCATCTCAGATACAAAATTATTTTGATTTCTTTTAACCTTAAGTTTAGCAGTAGCAGAAATTAGGTGTGGTAGGTGGTAATGGTGATTAGTGATACACATGTTGGTTTTTTGGGAAGCAATAACACAGTTTGTGGGGAACTGAATTGGACAGGAATGGAGTTATTTACGAGGAGGTCTTACAACTGTGGATCGTGACTATGGCTGGATCAACAACATTCACCATGACATTGGCACCCACGTTATCCATCATCTCTTCCCTCAAATCCCTCACTATAACCTTGTTCAAGCGGTACACTTTTTTAGTCCCTCAAGAACCATAAACACTATTCAATTACTACTTTTGTTTTATCTCCTGCAACTCACTCTTTTCCATGCAACCTTTCCCCTATTTTTTAAACGGTTTCTCTGCACCCACTTGCATTTTTATAATCAGAAATTGTGCATTATTTTAACTTCTATTCAGGGTCAGGGCAGAACTAGTAAAAAATTAAACTTGGATAGCATAAGTAATAAGTGGCATGTGGGTTGAGTATTTTAACCAAGTGTCAGAATTTAGGTTCTTACTACTACATTATGTATAGAGAGGAATATTTGTTGGTAAATGAAAGGGTAAATTAGCAATGTTATTACTAGAGATGTGCAATGTAAGAAAATGTATGTAGATTATTTACAGTAAAAGAAACATAGGGATTGATAGTGTGTTTGAAATGAATGCAGACAAAGGCAGCAAAGGGAGTTCTTGGAGAGTATTACCGTGAGCCAGAGAGATCTGCACCAATTCCATTTCATCTAATAAAGTATTTGTTGCAGAGCATGAGAGAAGACCACTTTGTGAGTGACAGTGGAGACATTGTTTACTACCAGACTGATCCTCACTTGCACCAAGACTGACTTCAAATTTTGGTCCATCTATTGTTTTCTAGCTACTCAAATTACTTCTTTCTTCAATGCTACATTTTGGAGTTTAACGTTTTCTGAACAACTTGCATAGAGAGACAGGAATATAGAGTGGGGCTCAATGGAATAATACTATTTCTAATTGCTTTGGTAATACACATTGAATTGTCAGTTTTCATTTGTCACCTTTCCCACCATTTTCACAGAGCCTTCACATGGGTGCATTATATATTTTTAATGTTCTGTAAGCTTTCAAAACTAAATTCAAGTCACCTAGGACAGTTACTCTTTTATTTAATGCAAGAATGTCTTTTATGTATAACTCATAATTATTTTTTTTAGTAGAAAAGCTTTTAAAAAATTCAAATAATTTATGATTTAAATTTAGTCATGGATTAAAATAAAATATTATTTTCATTCTTCAGGTATCCGTTGTTAGTGGTTTGTAGAAACAGTTAAAGATTTTTTTTATTTCTTTGAAAGTAAAACTGCGTCATAGTTTTTGAACATTATCAACCATTAAATTAAAACGTTTTAAAGTGTGACATATATCTTTAAGTAACCATTTCATTCGTTTATTATTTTTTTTTCTCCACGGTGTTTTTATTTTTTTTAGTTGAGAGATGCCAATCTGAAAAATAATAATAATCATGGAATAGTTATTTAAACTTGTTAATTGTTTTGCTTAGCTAGGATATTATATGGTTTTTTTGAGTTATGGGACATGCTAATCTGAAAAAAAAATTAGGATGGAAGTTTGACAAGGATTAATTTTAAAAATAAATATTTCTTCCAAAAAAATTATTTTACTAGGAAATTGATAGAAAGAACAAGGATTTTTTTTTTTTTCAAATTGAGTAAAATCAAATGCGCATAGGAGTTGGATTTGTTATATATCATATTTGTTATTTTTTTTAGTTGAAATCACAATAAATATGTAACTTCTGAATATACAAGAAAAATATAGTACATAAAATAGTTACTCTATGTAAACATTATAGCACATGAGTACTCTTTAACTTGTATACAATGTTTAACATGTAAGACTAAAAAAATTGTCCATAAATCTATCAAAACATAAGGTACGTATTTTAAAATATAATTTAAACATACATTATATACATTTACGAAGAAAGTTAAAAACAAAGTCTTTTTAGATGTTGGTATTACACATGTTTCTATATATATTTATATAATACAATCATAGTACATCACCGTATAAAACAATACTTAAAAGAATAAGTTATTGAAACTAAAATTTTAATTTAAAAAAAATTATATATAAAGAATAATTTTATTAGAAATTCACAAACAATCTAATTTCAATTCAACATAAACATACAAAAATCATATAGACTATATATATACATCAAATGATATTTAACAAATATATCAACTGACACTTTTCAAAACGCTATATAAGTATGTTCTAATAAAAACTAACATTTGATCCAAACCAGTACTTAAATTTACAGACGAACATAAGAATAAAGGATCAAGATAAATTCATTATAACTCAAGTTTGTATATTTACACATGTTACGATGTGCAAGAACTCCTCTCTCTCGACTTTTCACCGTCTGATATTTTAGTCTATGTGACTTAAATTATAAGTGAAACAAGAAAATCTATGTTATAATATAGATGTCAATACTTAATACACAAAACAAACAATAGTTCACACATCATCAATATGTATGACGTTAAATTCATACAAATTTCATCAGTCTCAATAAACATTACCATACAATATAGCTCATCTAAACAAAACTACAATTAAATCACATATACTAATTAATCACTTTACATTTATAAAAGCATTCGTATCCAATACATCAAAGAAACAGAAAGGGATAGATAAAAAAGAGAAAAAAATTTTACTTTAAGCCAGAATTGGCTAGCTTGGCCAAAAGAGTTGAGTTGCAGTGATATTTTCGCTTGAGCGAAAATTGACTCACTTGAGCAAAAGTATTTTAGCATGAGCGAGATTTGGTTAGCTTGAGCAAAAAATTGGCTAAATCAGAGGTTGAGTTGCAATGCTATTTTTACTTAAGCACAAATATATAAAAAAAAAAATCAACATCTATAATAGAACAAGCCTATTCTAAAGTTTTACCCAAAACCAATTTAACAGATACAACTCTCAAATACAATAATATAACAAAAAAAATGATAACACACAACAAATTTCATTCATTCAAATTATACAAATCTCATCTCAAACTCAAACATTAAAAACATACTTAACAACACAACCCTACATAAAACTTAACATGCTATGAACAAGTCACCTTCAGATTCATATTATCTATCCTAAGGTTCTATCATAACATAAATAACTTCCTTTACATGTAATTCTCTTCAAAGCAACTTCAAAGTCCAAGCACCAAAACAATTCAAAATATAGGGACTTAAAGCAAAATATTCACATAGAAGTTTTAGTAAATGTTTAACAAAGTTGAGAGGGTCATTTTTCTCAAATAACCCACCAAGATTGATAACAAAAACATAAGGAAAAAAAATATGATAACAAAGAATCTTTACAGTAAATAGGAATTTATTCTGTTTGAAAACTTGATTAGACAGAAATGTTCCCTAATTCCTCAACTACTGAGGTCTAATCAAATTCATCAAATTTTGAAAGAGATAAGATATGGAAGCAAGAACTCAGAGAGAAGTTGGAGGGAGAGAAAAAGAAAAGTAAAGGAGTGAGAGAGAGGAAAAAAATGGAAAAGAGATAGAGGAGTGGGGATGAAGTTAATGAAATAATAGTTGATGGTGGTGAATGTTACATTACTAGCTTCAAGGGTGAAATTGTTAAAAGAAAAAAATGAAACAAAACAAGAAAAAAATAATTGATATTGTTTATGGTTTGATTTTGTGTAGATCCTAAATAATTATTTAGTGTTAGAAAAGATATCAACAAACCTAACTTCGTCTGATGTCAACAAACACTATAGCACCTTGCAATCTTTATTAGATAATCTCGCTTTTAAGGTGCATAAGATATTGTCTTTAGCATTTTATAATACATTCCTAACTTATAAATGTTTATATTATATTTTTTAGATAATGTTCTTCATTTTACCACCAAGCGGATCTCATAATAAATACAAACGTCAAAAAGACCTTTTAAAGAGTGTGCCAAATTTGCTTTATGCCAACAACTTCTTATAATGGACAATTTTTCACTTTTGCATAGTCCATCAATCTAGCACACTCTGAATTTTTCTCAAGAAGAGTTAAAAAACATTTTACCAAGGTTTGGTATGTTAAGTTCTTAAAATAAGAGTTTTTATTGAATGTTGCATGAAGAACATTTAATGTTGTCAATGTCTAGAAAGACATGCAACTAAAGAATAAATAACTTTTAAAAGTCTCACAATGGCTAAAAAAAGATTTGCAATGGCTATTTTCACAAGCTCTCCATGAATAGAAATAATCTTTGAAAGAAGAACTTTACTTACAAACAATCCTATGAATGTTCAAGTTAAAAAAAAAAGAAAAATTGTAAATCTAGCATATTCATGGAACTCATCTTGTATCCATCTAAGAAAGTTACATTTCTTTTAGTTAGTAAACCTATGATATCTTAATCACATTCATTATAATCAAGTATTTTAGTCAAGAGTGATTGTTGTTCAAAAGAATACTCAAACTCTTACTTAGAACTGGTTATCATTCCAAAAAATACTGGATTATTTAATCAATAAGTAATTAAGATCTAAACAATATTGATTTTTCATTTTTACAAAAAATATAGTAAAACATAATTATATTGCTCAAAGATTTAACCATATCAAATAACAAACAAACCAATGTAAAAATACAAAAACATAAATATCTCTTTATTCTTAACTCCTTTAATTATCAATTATTAAATTGTTACCTAACTTTAAATAAGGAGTTACCTAACCTCCCTTATTACTCATTTCACATGCTTAATCATTTAGTATTTATGCTATAAGGTACTAATACAACATATCCCCTTTCCACTTTTATTCTTTGTTTTTCTTTGTTATAGAACTATATACACCTGTTACATCTTCAAATTTTATTCTAGTTTCTCTACGATAAAAATATTAATATGTATTAAAAAACTGTTTAATATCATATATAATATAGAAAATAATAAATATTTAATTATAGTAAAATAAAAAATAAAATTATTCACTGTAACGTAACATTAGATCTCAAAAAGATAAAATTAGGAATATGTACTAATAAAAATATAAACAAAATTGCAAAAACCAATTAAAACCAAATAAAAAAAATTAGTTTTGCGATTAAATATTTTATGTTCAAATCGAAATGCATATAATTGTTATGCTTGATTTAAATGTATTTTTTTAAAAAAATAAAATTAAACAGCACTATAAATACCTTATTTAAAACTTTCTCAAATTTAATACTATTATATCATTGTAATTTTAAAATTCTTGAAAATCTTACATCTGAGTACGAATTTTAGTAAAATATATAAATATGATTTTTTTTACAACGAAGTTGTTATTTGAAGAATGATTTATTTATTTATTTTAAATATTATTTAAAAAAATTATATTGATAAAAGATATCTTTTTACAATTTGGATACTGTTAGATACAAATAGTACAGAATTATCCCAATCTTTTACTACAGGTGAAATGCTCTAAATTATTATTACATTTCGTAAAGGTTGACTTGATGATGATTTTTTCTAAGTAACTTTGGAAAAGTAAAATAAAATAAAATATTTTTTTCACAAATGACAATGAATTTATAAACAAATTAATTTTTTTTTAAATTGTATAAAAAATTATTTACAAAATAATTGATACACATATGTTGATAAATTTTTATTTTAAAACTTCTAAAAATATATACACAATATCTCAAAAGCTAATATTAGTTTATATAAATTAAAAAAATTATAAGAAATTTCCTTCAAATTAAGTAAGTTACATATAAGATCATTCTAATTTATATAAAAAAAAATATTTTTTATGTTTTTTTCTCTTTATAATTTTGTAAATATTTTTTTCACACAGCAACACAATTTCAAGATAATCAACCTTATTGTGTTAAATGTATACATCACAACACTCTCACAAATCATGTAAGTCCTGCGACCCTAAACCACACTTTCCTCCCAAAATCTTTCATAAAAACAAGACACGTCAAATTTTTTATTTTAAGAATGATTTATTTATTTATTTTATACTTTAAATATTATTAAAAAAAATATTACATTGATAAAAGATCTACATGCATATCTTTTAATAACTGTGTTATACAGAAATTATAAGGAATTAACCTGATCTTTCACTATTAGCATTACATTTTAGTAAAGGTTGACTTGATAATGATTCTTTATAAATAATTTTAGAACAAAAATAATAAAATATTTTTTTCACAAATGCAAATGAATTAATAAAAAAATTAAAATTGAAAGTTTTAAAAAAGTATCTAAAAATTGTTTACAAATTAATTTATACACATAATTTGATAAATTTTTATTTTAAAACTTCTAAACATATATATAATATTATTAGTTTACGTATAAATTAAAAAAATATAAGAAATTTCCTACAAATAAGTTATATATAAAATCATTTTAATTTATATAAAAACTTAATTTTTATGTTTTATTCTCTTTATAATTTTGTATGATATTTTCTATATAACAACTCAGTGTCGGCACAATCAACCCTATTATGTCAAATGTATGCATAGGGACACTCTTACGAATTATGCAAGTCATGTGATCCCACACCACATCACATTTTAATGTTTCTTTTTCCTACCAAAATCTTTAATAAAAACAAGACACAACAAAATTTTATTTTAATAATGATTTATTTTATGTTTTTTAAATATTAAATAAAAAATATCACACTGATAAAATATCTACATGCATATCTTTTAACAACTGTGTTATACATGAATGATGAGGAATTACCTCAACCTTTTACTACGACTAGATCCTTTAAATTAACATTATATTTAGTAAAGGTTGATTTGATGATGATTCTTTTCTAAATAATTTTAGAAAAAAATAATAAAATAACTTTTTCACAAATGAAAATGAATTAATGAACAAATTAAAATTAAAAGTTTTAAAAATTATATACAAATCTGTTTACAAAATAATTTATACACATTTTGATCACTTTTTAAACTTCTAAAAATATATACAGTATTTCAAAAGCTAAAATTAGTTTATATATAAATTAAAAAATTATAGATTTCCTAAGTTATAAATAACATCATTTTAGTTTAAAAAAAAAGTTATCATGTGATCCAAAACCACATCACATAACTTTAATGTTTTTCTTTCCTCCCAAATTTTTTCATAAAAATAAGACACATAAAATTTGTTATTTTAAGAATGGTTTATTTATTTATTTTATAGTTTTTAAATATCATTTAAAAAAATTACGTGATAAAAGATCTTAAGCATGTGTATTTCTTAACAACTGTATTAGTAACAAATTGTAAGGAAATATTTAATATAACAGTATTAATATATATATATATATATATATATATATATATATATATATATATATATTAGTCTTTATTTGAATAATGAATTAGTAAATGACTATAGAATTCTTTAAGGAGGAGGTACATGGTCGGTTGCAGTGTTACAGAAATTTAAGAACGTTATTGACTTTTCAGCCAAGCAATATATTTTGCCCCTAAAGTTTGCTGCACAATAAGTAAGAAATTTATATTTTGTGTTCACATGCATTTTCTAGGGCATAATAGAATTCTAATTATGCATATCAATATTTATTATCTATGCCGACATATATATTGTTTATATTTTATGAGCGGCTAACTATTTGCAACCTCAGCATTTGCGATTTATTGAAATAATGTCTCAATGTTAATACTCATACTATGTTTATTAGGTAAAGATTATTACATGCAAAAAAAATTAAATAATTAAGTTCAAAAATATATAAATGGTGAAAATAGAATGTTAAACCTTTTGTAAATAAAGTGATAGAAGTCATAAGTAATTAAAATTTGTACTTCATAAATGTTATATTTCTATTTTATAATGAATGTTAAAATTTGTAAAGTATACTCAGATTTTAATTTATTATAACTTCTAGGTTATATACAATGTTATCAACCATTTCATATTAATAATCTAGGTTCAGACATTTTATCATTTTTTTTCTAATGTTTTACATTTTATTTTCCTTAATAATTTATGTTGGATATTTTATAATTTTCTTTTATTTTTATGTAGTTTATATGCTTTAATAATTATTTTCAATAATTTATTTTATCCATTTTTCTACTATTTTTTGTGTTTTATTTTTTTTCATAATATCAGATAAATTTTGTTTTGTAATAATTTTATTTGTAAATATTTAATTTATAAAATTTAACAAAAAAAAACTATAATAAACAATTTATTATGAAAGATAAAATGATTTAATATATATTTAAAATACTTATTGAATTATATTTGTTTAGAGCTTAGGTATGTATCTATCTACGTGCATATCGAATATCGTAAACATATGGATTAAGTGGTCGGTGTATTAGGTATATGCAAAACCGTTACCTTCTTACACTTGCTATTTACCACAAATGACTTTATGTGACCCTAAAACTAGGGAACATGCTTTTGAAGCACTCCAAAAACTAGGAATATTGACCACAAAAATAGTATAAAAGATTAGCTTTTTTAAATTGAACTTAATTTTCACTTGTTTATTTTATTTTATTTTATTTAAATGTGAATGAAGTTTTGCTTTATCACTTTTAAAAAGTTAGTAAACATAATGGTCCACACCTCTAGAACTCATTCACGTAGACATATAGTGTTCAATAATTCTTATAAAAATTTTCGAAAATTATATTTAAAAATTCCGAATTACTATACAGTATACTTTTTTATTAACAATATAAAACAATTAAAGTCTATTATAGTTATATAAACAAGAACGTTAATTATATTATGAAACTCAGGTTATATTTTAAAATATACCATAAAAAAATCGAGAGTATAACTAAAATAATTATTAATGTAACCTTTAAAAACACTTTATATATCAATTTAGCTAAGTATTTTATTACAAGTATTAAATTAACCTTTAAAAACGTATAAACTAACTTTGTTTTTAAGAGGTACACTGTACATTAACCTAATCACGTGTCTGTGTTTGAGAATGAGTTAAATGATCAAATAAAAGGTCAAAGGAACAGAAAGTGAAACATAGACTAGTGGTGTGTGAATCACGAGGCCATTATTTTATTTCAAACAAGTGAACTGAATCCCAAATTTGTGTAATTATTATTTTCCAACCATTATAATATTTTGCTGTTTTAATTCTTTCATTTAATCTTTAAAAAAAATTAGAATCAAAACAAATTCTTATCGTAAATTTATCTAACAATTAATCAAAATTTAAAAAAATGAGTTAGGACATTATTTGGTCTAAAATAACAAAAAAATAAAATTAAAAATATGTTTTTACCCAAAAAAATAAAACATAATCGAAATCGACAATTTGAAGTCATTTTTGTCTTCTCACTTTTCCATTATAGTTTTGTTAATTATTAGATAGATTTTTGAAGAGAATAATTTAGCTTCAAGTAGAAATTCTAAAC
>Ga0209700_104890_pt1 | contig 23428 bp, 7 predicted proteins | sample SiratroredBW_FD_187528 | JGI IMG/M metagenome (GOLD analysis project Ga0209700, IMG submission 187528) | Root nodule microbial communities of legume samples collected from California, USA - Siratro red BW (SPAdes) (version 2) | ecosystem: Host-associated > Plants > Roots > Nodule | place: USA... | reverse complement strand
ATTACATTCACATACTTATTTGCTTCCAAAACTTCAATGTTGGTGGTGTTGTTACGATTTATGTGTTAATATGTTTGATGTTTTTAAGTATACCTTAAACAAAATGTCGTGATTCTTTCATTCTTTTATGCTTATGTGTTTAGGAATTTTTTGTATATGTTCATTTTGGTTTAGTTTGATACGAAAGTATATGTTTCAAAATATGTCTATATGGTTATTGTCCCATTTAGTTGATTTTCTCACCAAGCTAAACTAATTTTATTTGCATGTTTTACCTCTTACTGGTAGTTTTTGGATTGCATTAACTTTTCTAAGGTATTTTTTACCTTAACTTGATAATCATATTCACATGCTTATCTGTTTCACAACTTCAGTGTAGGTGTTGTTACAATTGTTATGCTAATGTGTTTTGTGTTTTTTAGTGCATCTAGAATAAAATATTTACATGTTGTGATTCTCACATCTTTTTATGCTTATGTGGTTATGAAAAATTTATATATATTTTGGAAATAGGTTTTAGAATATGTTTTTTCTCATTTAGTTGATTTACCCACCTATTTAAGCTCCTTTTATTTGCAAGTTTTACTTCTTACGTTGTGACTTTTGGATTTCGTTAACTTTTCTATAATATTTACCTTAGGCTGTTAATTATATTCACTTGCTTATTCGGTTCCACAACTTCAATATGAGTAATGTTGTTACTATTTTTGTGTAAATTGTTTCATGTTTTCAAGTGCATTTTAAACAAAATGTTTACATTATTCTTGTATCCTTTTATGCTTAGGAATTTTTGTATATACGTAAATTTCATTTAAAACCTAGGACTTAAGTTTTAGAGTATGTTTACATTGTTATTACTTTGTTTAGTTTGTCTAGTGACCAAGTTAATTTGTTTTTATCTATATGTTTACTTCTTTCATTGTGATTCTTACATTACATCAATTTTTCTATGGTATTTTGTATCTTAAGTTGCTAACGATAGTTGATTGCTATTTACTTCCATAACTTCAAAGTAAGTGTTATTTGAAAGATGCTCATATATCGTAATTAATGCATATTCTAGTTGATATATTGTATAACATGACCTATAAGTTTGATATCATAAAAAATATTGATGATAAGAGGGGGACCTTCAAGCTTGGTGTTAGAATAACTACTATGGTTTGTTGGGAATTGAGATTGTAATATGTATATTGAGACAATTTTATTATATGATAAGATACATATATTGTATCATTCTAATTGCATTTCATGTGTACATCAAACAAACTAAATTCTCAACTGTTATTATTGTGTATAATTTATAGGTTGACATGATACCTTCCATGGTTAGAAAAAATATTTAGGTTTATCGGGAGAATAAGTTGGTAGAGTGTTATACTCGTGTGATCTATAATTTTAAAATCTTGAATAATCGGGAACAATATCAGATGTGTTATACCTCTATAAGTTATTATTTATTGGTACAACCACTATAAAGGCTCAACCAATTGCAAACGTGGCTTTTGAAAATAATAAATAAAAGTTATTGTGTTGATATCTTTATTGGTATGTGTAGATTGTTTATGTGTAATCTAAATACATGTTTCCTAAAAATATTATAGAAAAATATTTTTGTTGTTGTTATGTTAAGATATAATTAGCGTGGTACACAATGTAACAAGTAAGTAACACTCAAGGAGTGTTGTCTTTGATGTCACTTATCTTAGGTAAGTAATATTCATGTATACTTACCAGATGATTGGGGCTTTAAGTTTAATTATTTAAAATTAAAGGAGCAATTTGAAATAAAGTTTTACCCAACCTATTGGTGTCAAATTATTGGACTTAATAGGCCCAATTACAATCTAAGTTAAAATTTACTATTTTCTCCTATTTTAAAAATTAAATAAAAAAGATAAATCATACATATTACCAATATAAAAATAAAAGAGATAAATCGTACATATTACCAATCTAAAAAATGCAAAAGTAAAGAAACTAAACAATTATTATTCTTGTAAGTAACAACATATTTTTTTGTCACACTTCTTGTTATTTTCCTTGAAATGTTATGTTTTTGCTCTTTTTCTTTATATTCATTCATGTACTCGTTATAAAACAAATGTAATCTTTACAATTTTATTCATATTCTAGAATTCTAATTTGTAGACTACCCTTCTTGAGTTCTTCTTCTAACTCCATGGCTAATCTTTTTTGTAAACACTTCTTTTGAGGTATCTCTTAGAATTTGGATTTTACCTTTTTAATCTTGGTCTTGCTTCTTATAAGAACTCATTATGATTTCTCTTGTTTAGGTATTTCTTTATCTTTGATCAAATCATCGTTCTCTTTTTGAAGAGGATTCATCATCGAAATTATAATAAAATGTCAAGTCATATACTTTAAAAGCATGGCTTGCCGAGTAGTTACTTGAGAGTTACATAATGTAGGTGTTGTTGTTGATCTTCTTAAGTACTTGGAATGATTCATCTCCTTTTAGTTGAAACTTGGAATTTCTTTTAAGTTAAAGATATATCATTCTTCAAAAGAATTCATACTCAATTGTTATGAGAGAAGATGACTTTCTTTCTTTCTTGGTTGATTTTCCTTATATACTTTTCAACCTTTCTCTCTCTTTAGTATTTGACCTTAATATATGATTTTATCATATTTGCTTTTTTAAGTCCATCACTACATAAAATAGAGTCATGGTAAAGAAGTGATAATAAATTATTAAAGATTGTAGGATTAAATTAATTGACGATCTCAAATAAAGTGAAAAATTTTGGAATTTTCTATCTTGATACTATCAATATTCTCACAAAATAAAATATTTTCAAAATTAAAAAAATTTATTAACCACATCCATTTTATCATCTTTTTAAGGTGACAAATAATTGAAAACATTAGTTTAATTCTAAATTTCCCACGCATACTATTATAAAAAAATATTAAAAGATACTTGTATTTTTTCAAAGTTAGTTCAAATAGTTTTTTATATATTTAAAGTTTTGTTGTTTTATATTCTAATTTTAAGAAATAAACGAACATACTATTTTTTTTTAAAAAAGTTATAGTTTCCTCATATTATTTTTTACATGACATCTTGGTTATAGACATAATTGATGTCAAATTATTTAATTATTTTAGAAAAAGTTCTTAATCATTTATTAAAAAATACTAAGTTATAATAAAAGTACCAAAACTTTAACTGCTTTTGAGAAAATAAATAAGAAAATGTTCATTTATAGTTTTCAAGTAGAAGTAATTTTCCTTTCTTACTTAATGTTTATCACATAATACTTTGTTAAATTTTTAGATTTAAATAGTTTATAATAATGAAATATTTATATTAATTTTATCTTTTGTTAAATTTAATTCTATTAATTAATACAAAAAACTTTTTTTATACAACCAATTTATTTCTTTTCATTCACTCATTGTAGTTAGGAAATATGTATTTTTTTATTTTTATTTATATCCAATTTCTTCAAAACCACAAAAAAAAATTTGCATACTGAAAATAATAAACAAGTAATGAATATTAATTTTATGTGATATTAAGGTTGCAACTTGTTTCAACCAAAAATGATTAGCATAAAAGTGGACTGATTTTTAAGAGACCACATGATGGAATATGATCCAACCCAAATTGATAGTATAGTTTATATTTTAATTTAGTATATGTGTTTGGTCTTTTTGGTATTCTAGTTTTTGTTGTTAGATTTAATTTTGAGAAAATAATAAAAATTTTACCTATAACCTACATGTAATAAAGGAGAAATAAAGCTACGTGAAGCTACCTGGGCATTAATGAAGATGAAGGAGTTATTTGGCTTTTCAATATGAAGGTGGGGCCCACTTCAATCTATAAAGAGAGAAGGAAAGTATGTGGGGCTACACCATGCACCAATGAACGTGGGGACCACTCTAATAAAGGCTATTGAGATGCACTTTTGAACCTACCATATTTTGCACAAACAATCATTAAGTTCAAACCATGAATGCTCTTGGAAACAACTAAGTATGTAGCCCATGCATTAATAGACGTGAGCTCTCCCCCTTGGAACAAGCAAAGTAGGGAAGGTCTTTTTACGATGATATCAAGGGTTAAGAAATGTTGGACAAGAATATGATAACTATGAACAAAGAATATGATAACATGGAAGAAGGTTTTTTATTGAATGTTATTTTCTTTGTTTACAATAGCTCACTTAATATAGAATTCTAGGAAACTAAATATAAAAATTATTCTAAATAAATACATTTGGTATTCTCTGATATTCTACTTATATTTTCTGATATTCCCTTGATTATCTCTCTTATATTCTTACTGATATTCTCTTATATTCCCTTGATTATCTATGATATTCTACTGATTTGTTTCTTTAATTATAATATTCTAACACTCTCCCTCAAAGTGAGCAGTGGGATCACCAATGCTTAGCTTGTTGAGGACACGGGTAAATGTTTTGCCTGTAACAACTTTGATGAGAATGTCTACCAACTGGTCTTCTAACCTTACAAACGGAAGCTCAATACTAATATCCTCAATCTTCTTCTTGATGAAGTGTTTGTCTACTTCAACGTGCTTGGTTCTGTCATATTGTACAAGATTCTTTCTTTGCATAGCTTCTTGCCATTCACACTTCTTACTGGCTTCATGAACTATTTTGGGAATAAGAAAAGCTCTTGCAATCTCTGTCACTCCTTCTTTGGTTATCTTCATAGGATACCTGAAATTTTGGGAAACATGTTCTGGAGAATATCGGTCAGGTGGTACCCCTCTGTTTCTTCTTGGCAGAAGTGTGAAAGGTTCTGGTTCTGGTGTTAACCTGTCACTGTTAGTGACTTCATTCATAACAGGAGACAACTCAGTAGGAAGTGTGAAAGGCTCTGGTTCTGGTGTTAACCTGTCATTGTTAGTGACTTCATTCATAACAGGAGACAACTCAGTAGAGTGAAGATCACTTACCTCTTGTTGGACATTCTCATAAGGATCCTCATTGGTTGTGTTGGTCCCTCCTACGTTGACACAGACATGCTTATTGGCTCGATCTACTTACTTTTTTGGAACAGTTTCTTGGCAACTAAGGCTACCTAACCAACTTGGTGGTTCACTAGTTTTCTCCCCCTTAACATCAAGTTGGCTACGAAAGAAATATTCTGATTCTAAAAAATCACAATCCATAGTCACATATACACAGTGAGTGATTGGGTTGTAACGTCGATACCCCTTTTGATGTGTAACATATCCAACGAAGACACATGTCTCATCACATGGATCAAATTTTGTTCTGTTAGCTTTGGAAATATGAACGAACACAAAGTATCCAAAAACTCGTGGTGGTAACATTTAGACAGGAGGGATATTAGTCTAAGTAGCTAGGATCTGTACGTATTAATATTGACAAGAGGAATGTTAAAATTTACTATTTTCTCCTTTTTTTTTTTTAAAAAGATAAATCATATATATTATCAGTATAAGAAATGCAAAAGTAAAGAAACTAAACAATTATTCTTGAAAGCAAGAACATGTGTTTCTTGTCATGCTTCTTGTTATTTTCCTTGAAATGTTATGTTTTAGCTCTTTTTCTTTATATTCATTCATGTACTCGTTATAAAACAAAGGTAATCTTTACAATTTTTTTCATATTCTAGAATTATAATTTGTAAACTAGCCTTCTTGAGTTCTTCCTTCAACTCCATGGCTTGTCTTTTTTGTAAACACTCCTCTTGAGGTATCTCTTAGAATTTGGACCTTTACCTCTTTTTTGAATCTTGGCCTTGCTTCTTATAATAACTCATTATGAATTCTCTTGTTTAGGTATTTCTTTATCTGTGATCAAATCATCCTTCTTTTTTGAAGAGAATTCATCATTGAAATTATAATGAAATGTCAAGTCATATACTTTAAAACCATGACTTACCAGGTAGTTACTTGATAATTACATAATGTAGGTGTTATTGTTGATCTTCTTTAAGTACTTGGAATGATTCATCTCTTCTTAGTTGAAACTTGGAATTTCTTTTGAGTTAAGAATATATCATTGCTCAAAATAATTCATACTCAACTGTTATGAGAGAAAATGACCTTCTTTGTTTCTTGGTTGATTTTCTTGTATACTTTTCAACTTTTCTCTCTTTTTATTCTTTGACCTTAATGTATGTTTTTATCATATTTGTTCTTTTAAGTCCATCACTAAATCAAATAGAACCATGATAAAGAAGTGATTATAAATTATTAAAGATTGTAGGATTAAATTAATTAATGATCTCAAATAAAGTGGAAATTTTTGAAATTTTCTATCTTGATTATATCTAATATTCTCACAAAATAAAATATTTTCAAAATTGAAAGAAAAATTTATTAACCACATCCATTTTATCATCCTTTTAGATGATAAATAATTGAAAACATTAGTTTTATTCTAAATTCCCACGCATAGTATTATAAACAATATATTAAAAGATACTTGTATTTTTTTCAAAGTTAGTTGCAATAATTTTTTATATATTTAAAGTTTTGGTGTTTTATATTCTAATTTTAAGAAATAAATGAACATACTAACTTAAAAAAAAAAAAAGTTATAGTTTCCTCATATATTTTTTAACATGACATCTTAGTTATAAACATAATTGATGTCAAATTATTTAATTATCTTAGAAAAGTTCTTAATCATTTATTAAAAAAAACTAAGTTATAATAAAAATACCAAAACGTTCACTACTTTTGAGAAAATAAATAAGAAAATGTTTATTATAGTTTTCAAGTAGAAGTAATTTTCCTTTCTTACTTAATATTTATCATATAATACTTTGTTAAATTTTTAGATTTAAATAGTTTATAATAATGAAATATTTATATTGATTTTATCTTTTGTTAAATTTAATTCTATTAATTAATACAAAAAACTTTTTTTATATTACCGATTTATTTCTTTTCATTCACTCATTGTAGTTAGGAAAGATATATTTTTTTATTTTTATTTATATCCAACTTCTTCAAAATCACAAAAAAAAATCTGCATACAATATAATATGGTCAAACCCAAATTGATAGTATAGTTTAGATTTTAATTTGGTATATGTGTTTGGTCTTTTTGGTATTCTAGTTTTTGTTATTGGATTTAATTTTTAGGAAATAATAAAAAATTCACCTATGGCCCACATGGAATAAAGGAGAAATAAAGATGAATGAGTCATTTGGCTTTCCAATATGAAGTGGGGTCCATTTCAATCTACAAAGAGAGAAGGAAAGTATGTGGGGCTGCAACATGGACCAATGAACATGGGGACCACTCTAATAAAGGCTATTGAGATACACTTTTGAACCTACCATATTTTGCACTTATGTAGCAACCACTCATCAAGTTCAAACCATGAATGCTCTTGGAAACAACTAAGCATCCAGCCCATAGATTAACATACTTGAGCTCTCTTTGGGGTTGACTATCTTGACACCTCTTCCCTAATGGCTAAAATCACTACAGTCATAATATTGCTTGTAGTGACAACTATTAAAGGGTGGCTTTTAGAATAATTGAAAGTAGTTAACAATGTTTTCCTTTATGGAGAGCTTCATGAAGACGTTTATATGTTGTCTCCTTTTAGATTACTTCAACTAGCTTCTTATAAGATTTGTAAGTTGCACAAATCCTTTTACAGTTTAAAATAGGTCAGTCGATAATTGCATAACATTTTATCTATCACACTTCTTTCTATAATTTACACTTAATCTTTTGCATATGAAGTTTTGTTTGTTAAATTCAATCTTGCTTCCTTATTAGTTTTATGTGGATGACATTGTTTTAACTATAAATGATATGGCAAAAAATAATTATGTTAAACAAATATTAGATATCAAATATAAAATAAAGGACCTTGCATCTTTGAGATAATTTTTAGGCCTCGAAGTTGTTTTGTCTAAGTATGGAATTCACATGAATCAACAAAAGTATGCTCTTAAACTTTTGAATTGGTTTGATTAGTTTTAAACCTGTCAAAACTTCATTTGATCCTTTTGTTAAACTACAAGTTGATCATGATAAAGCTTTTATTGACATTGTTGGTTATAGACGATTAGTTGGTCACCTTTTGTATCTTACCATCACCAGGCTAGATATTGCTTATTACGTACAATAGTTACGTCGATTTATGTCAAATTTTCTTGATACTCATTGTAAAGTTACAAACAAAGTGCTTCGCTACTTAAAAGGATTCCCTACTCAAAGATTATTTTTCTAAGGTTCTTATAAACTTCAATTATTTGTCTTTCCTGATTCGGATTGGGCATGTTGTTTTGACACCAGAAAATTCGTATCTGGTTTATGTATTTTTCTTGGTTCTTCTTTGATATCTTGAATGTCAAAAGAAAGCAAACTGATACGATCTGTATTTAAAATCAACAAGAAATACTAACAAATAGTATGTGTGCAATATTGTTCATATATGTTCTTTGAATAAAATCAGTTTCTATAACAGAAAAGTATTATAACAGTCAGTATTTGATCATTCTTTTGAATCTCTGATATCACCTGAAAATGAGAATCACAATCAACAATGATGCTGGAAGAAATTAGAATAGCAAATGAGAGAATGAAGAACTCAATAACAGAGGAGAGGAGAACTCACATTCCACATACTGTCTCTTCTCCTGCCCTTCAGCATGTATAATTCTCTAGCCACTTGGACCGTTGGCCCATTCTAATGCTCCTCTTCACTTTTTCCATAGTCCATAAATTTTTATTTTTGGGCCCCATTATATTATTATTTGTATCACAAACTACTATTAATTGTTCTCGTCTAAAACTAAATTTATTATTAGATCATACTTCTATTTATTGTGATAATAAAGCTCTTATCTACATAGTCTGCTATCTACTTACATAACCTATATTTCATGAACATACCAAAATTAATTCTCATGTTTGTGAGAAAAATTAACAAAAATTCACTTACTTTTAATTTTTTCTTCATACTTTTAACCAAATTCGTTTATCACACTTTTTTTACATATTTATTCTCTGTTTATTATTAAAAATAAAGAGATAAACAAAGATGAATAAAAATGAACATAGTATATAATATATGAGAATGAAAATATCTCTATATTTTTTTATCTTTGATCAAAAGTAGAGGACTGAATAATATATACAAGTAGTGTACCTTCACTCTAGGCTAGGTATAGCTAAATAAAGAAAACAAAATAAAATGATTACAATCTGATAATGTCATAAAAACAAATAAATAGAATTGATGGTAATTTAATTCTATCATAAAGAAAAAATCACATAATTGATATTAGTTTTCTTCTAGAAGCCTGCCTTCCATTCCATGTATCCATATTCTCTAAAACTGTTCTTTGATACTATTTTGATTCTCATTTTGCAACAAAATTTTCTCTGTTATTTGGTTATTAAAAATAACGTTTCAACAGAGATGATATTTTTTTTAATAAAAAAGCCTCAAGTGCCAGAAAGTGTAGATGACAAATGCATCTTAGTTAGCATCTAGATGCCTTAAGCAATGTATTTGACCATAATTTGAATGACAACATGTGGTTGGTCATGGTTACGAAATTCAAAGTAAAAGTGATTAGGAAAAAAATCTCTCTAGAGATGTGCAACTATGTTTTTGGTGGATATTCGTTATTGATTAATTTGTATATACTTTCTACCTAAAACGTAAGAAAAAGTTGATTAATTAATATTTACATAATCCATCTTTACTCTAATCTAACACTCTAATATATAAGAGAAGATATTTATATTTTACCTTGGTTTAGGTGTGAGGTTAAAAAAGCATTTTTAATTCAAGAGTTTGAAGTAATTTTCTAAAACATTTTTTTAATTCACCAGTGGAGTGTGAGGAGACAACATTCATATGTTAGATTTGGCTTTTTATTTGTAATAACTTATGTTTTGTCAATTTTTCAATATTAAGTAAGTATGATGTACTATAGAATTTACTGGCTAATCCATCAATATATAATAATTTATTAATCTATGTCGGCTGACATGTTCTCTTCTATACTATTTTTACGTTGTCAACCGATTATTAGTTGGTGAAAATTGAGGTAATGTGATCAAAGTTTTTATATTTTTTTGTCACGTAAGCATTGACAAGATAAACATATAACAATCACCAGCTCATACACTCTCAGCAAAGTACAATAAAACACTTGTGACAGTTTGGGCCTTCAGTCCAAACCAACCAAGGCCCATCCAGAATCTTATAGATAAGGAGATGAATCAAAGACATAAAGTAATGTTACTCTAATCCTATTCACCCTACATTACTCATTCTTACTGACGAGTGCTTGTAGAACCCCCTCCTGAGACAGTGAATACTTGAAGAAACATTGAAGACCTAAGTGGAGCTTAGGAGCTGTTGTAGACGACCGAATACCTATCAAAGTTTAGGAGCTGTTGGAGATGACTAAACACCTGTTTATTGTTAGGGCTAACTAATCTTATAAAAACATATGATAATAGGTGGAATAACTACGGGAAGTAACTATTCATTGTATTCACTATTTCTGTCATCTAAAAATATTATTAACTTGAAAAATATTAAGATTGTTTAAAATTCATTCTTTAAAACATAAATTTAAATAAAAAATCTTTTAAAATGTAATATAAATAAAATTGTATTGTAACTAAAATTATTTTTTCTAGAAAATAAATCTGAATAAAGTATATTACAAATTATAAGTTTAAATAAAATTAATCTCTTTAAAAATTAATTCTAATAAAATTATAAATGTATAAAATAAAGTACTAAATAGTCTCTTTAATGTTATTATTGAATGGGTATGTAACATCTAGTTATTCAGAATGGAATGGATTGCAAAACAAGACTTCACATCTTTTGTCATGCATGTGCAAGGTTGTATTTAGATAATTACTTTCTAAAAAAATATTTTTTTTAAAAAATAAACCAACTCCAATGTAGGTTAAATATGATTTATAAAAAAATTTCTTAAATAAATCTTCTGATTTTCATTTTTAACCTGTATAAAATAGTATTGTTTTATTATTATTTTTATCTCCTATGCTTCTTCATTTTTTAAACAAATACACTTATTAACATGGTGAGCACCCATAGCTCCCTAACTACCTTAAAGGACTTTCATTAAAAATCAAAAATACACATGATTTGGCATGCATTATAAAGTGTACCATATGTGCTCATGTGGAAATTTTTGGGAGACAACCCCCATAACATGAAAAGTTTATTATCTTATGAAAGAAATGCAAAAGAGGACATCTTCAGGAGAAGAAAAGGGTTAGGGATTTGTTTTGCTAAACTTGGAATGTAATACTGAGAGAAAAATCAATTAAAGTACCAAAAATCATTTTCAATTCATTTTAAAGTCGTTTTCTATTAGTAAGGAAGTGGTTTGATGAAATAATTTAAAAATTGGAGATTAGAAAAGAAAATCCAATTTAGTATTTAGAAGGGAGATTAATTGGAATTAATCTATAATAATGAAACCTTAATCAAACCTACATAAGAAATGAACACTATTTTTAACATAAATCTTTAAAACAATGAATTTTTCATCACTATTTAATGTAAAATTGTAAGTAACCTTTATATTCTTAATAATTTGTCAATTATTTTTCATGTATTTAAATTTTATAAGCAGAAAATAAATGTAAACTGATTAACAAAGTTATCATTACTATTTATCAAAATTAATTAATAAACTAATCAGTAGTTGATAAATTTTTAATTTATAAATTCAAAAGATAAATTAGCTTATTAGATTAAAAGTCTTGGCTAAACTAATTGATAAATATAAATAATATAACTATATAAGGTTTATTATATAAAAAAGACTAAATAAAATATATTGTTATATAATTATAATTTTTTTGAATTTTTAGTACATTTATTTATTCTTTAAAAACTATATGTTTTTATTTAGGCACTTCATTTTATTTAAATAAGTTGATATAATGATTATTAATCAAATTTACTTTTTATTTGTTTTTAGAAATTTAAATTATTTATTTTTTAAAATATTTTATTATGTGTAAATTTAGGATAATATCAATGTAATAAAATATTTTCTATTTAACTTTTTAATATTTCATATATTTTTTTGTTGATATAAAAAATTTAAAGATAATAAAGCAAATACTAAAACTATCACAGTAACTAATAGAGTATATAATAATAAGTGAGTAAAATAAAAAAATTAAATAATGATAGAAAAATTAAATAAACTAAAATCTATAAACTACGTGAAGTAATTTATAAATTTTTAAAATAAATTATTTTAAAATACATATCTTGATCAAAATATTTTATAACAGTCAAATAAACTAAAAATCTATAATTGAAGAAAAATATCGTCTGTATTTTTTTTTCTATTTAATTTTGGTTTCTCAATGACGTATGCAGTGACGTTTCTAAATGACGGATCTAATGGGACCATGGAACAGTTCGTCATAGAGAGAAGTGCCATATTGAGAAATCCTAGGAGAGGAATCTGTTTCCTAATAAAGGTTGTAGCCGAATATCAATTATATTAAAAAAAATTATTTTATTTTATAACAAATATTCACTTGACTTAATTTTTCCTTTTTTTATTTAAGAAAAAAGGATGTAGGGTTATAAAAAATATAAGATCTTACTTAAAATAGAAAAAAAATCATGAATTTTCTTAGATTGGAATCTAAGTAGAAAGGAAAAAAAGATAAAGAAGGTATTAAAAAGTGAAATTTTTTGAATTAAGAGAAAGTGGATAAAAATAAAAAAAAAGTTTTTATTAAAATTTATTATTTATTATTTTAATAGTATTATATTAATTAATTATTATATTATATTTAAATACCTAAATATTAATAAAAAATTTAGAACATAATTGATCATATTAAAAATATAATTATGAATAACTTTGTGTGTTCATATCCAAAAATATATCATGCAATAGTAAAGAGTTAAATAACTGGTCATTACTTTTTTCCACAGTAAAAAAGTGTATTATTATTTGTCTAAGTGCTAACCATTAAGTTTCAACAATAATTATTTGTCGCGGAACTTATATTGTAAAAAAAATATTATTATATAAATTAAAATGTTAAAATTATTAAATAATATAAAATATTATTAATATAAAAGCATAAAATAATTATTTTGTTATTAAAAATTCATTGATATATAATTTAAAATAATAAATAGTCTTTATATTTAATAAATAATTTTAAAATTAATTAATTTTAAAATTTAAAAGTAATTAATAAATAATTAAAAAAAACATTAATGAATTGAGTTAAGAGGATCAGACTTTTCACATATTAGAAAAAAATTGTAAACAAAAGTATGACATTGTAGGAAATATAGGAGAGTAAGCATGTGATAAACAAACATTTAATTTTCAAATTTCATTAATCTTGTTTGTTCAGGTACAAAACAAGAAAAATTTCAAAGCCAATTGTAATAATCAGTTTTATCATGTACTTAAAAAATTTAAGATTTTTTAATTTTATGAGCCAATTGTATTCGTTGTGGTGATTTGTTATGAATATATTATGCACATGAGCAAACTCGATTGCTAGTAGAGTTTATAAGGAATTAAAAACCCAATTAAAGTTATTCAGTTTAATTATGTATACGTTTATATGCTAATTTTTTTAATTAATCTTGAATGATTAAGTTTTATTTCATACAAATAGACTAATATGTAATTTGTACGGTATATTAAACTACTATAGCTAGTCTCATCTTTATAATTGTAAGTCGACTTTCATATATGAAAAAAAGCCAACAAAGTTATTAATAAATTTTTTATGTGAGAATCCTTTAATATAAGTTATATAAACCTATACTTGAACCTTTATACGAAACAAAAATAAGATAGTGAAATGTCTAACTCATCTCGCATGTATTCTACAAAATTTGTGTTAACTTCACTATATCATACTAGACTCTATTGTATTGTTTTTCTTGTTTTTCGTTTAATTTTGACTATAAATTTTGTTTAGAGGTAAAATTACTAGTTAGACATGGAGGATTTTCAATATCATAAAATTACATGATATATATATATATATCAACTTGCCTAAATTATTTATAAACCATCCATTAATTATATATATAGAGGGATTTTATTTTTATTTCAATTAATGAAGTTTTAATTTCATAACAATAAAAAAAAAAGATGTTATGAAAAAATAGACAAAACCAAAATAATAGTTAAAATAGAACATTCAGAAGATAAAATTAGTTTTATTTTGATTTCATATTATTATAAAGTAAATATAATGACAAGCATTAGTTAATACAATTAATAGTAACTTATATATCTTGACTAAGTGATTTATAATTCAGATTACAGGTGATTTACTAATCAATAACACCAGTGATATTAAGATGAATAATAATAATAATAATAATAATAATAATAATAATAATAATAACCCTAAATTTGTTTTATGTTAATTATATATATATATATATATATATATATTAAATTTAAGTTATTAAACTATTACATGTTTTAATATAATTTTAATAGTATAATACTAAATCTTTGGATGAATTTGTCATTTATAGCGGGATAAAATTATAATCAATATTAATTACGTGTTAACAAAAATTTAATTATATATTTTAGTCTCATCTTTTACAATATTATATGTTAAGATAAAAGATTATTAAAGATTTTAAATTAATGAATAACATAAATAAACATATGTTCTAAAGAGTGAGATAAATTATCTTCCAAAGTATAAATAATAAATGATACATTGTTTACATATGATAGTAGTAGATAAAATATCTATCTTCTAAGTGTTGTAATAGATAATATGGGCTATCTTACATAGTAGAGATCATAAATTATGTGTAATTTAAATAAGACAAATAAATATTTACCTTGAATGATACATGTTTTGAATTGATTTAAGTATTTATTGACAATAAATATAATTTAATACAATCTCTTAAAATTTTTGTGACATTCTTTTTTCTTTTTTGAAATGTACAAATCATTCAAAAAATCACTCACTTTTAATAAGAATTATTTGAAGACTCATATAAAATCACTTACTAGAAAGCTCTTTTTAAATACATGTACTTAAAAAAAATTGTGTACCTTTTATAATATCCTTAGATAACCAACTTAAAATGAACATTAGGTTTTTCTTTTTTCTTTTATAATAAATTTCTTTCAGACAAATTCTTGATACCTCATTAAGAATGTATTCAAAACACGAAAAAGACTAATTTGTAAAAGATATTTGGAAATGAATTATAATCCTTAAAAGGCTGCTTTATAGATAATATTTAAAAAGTTATTTAAAAAATCAAGTGAAAAGAATATTTAAATAAAAGTTACAAGTGACACTGAAAAATAAACATGTAATGCTTTACAATTAGTGTGATTTAAAATATCTGGGATAGCAAAATGTAATCTTAATAGTTGAAATGAATGAATAAAAGAAATATTTAATGCATTATTTTCCCTCCTTTCTTTTTTATTTTTTTATTTTATTTCCTTGTATCTTTTTAAACAAAATTCAAACTCCAAATTAATACTTTTACATAACATCTTAATATTAATGATTTAATTTATTTATCTTACACATTTGACTATATACGTACCTATGTTTTTATATTTTACCTTGACATTATTTAATGAGCACCTTTTCTAATTATATATTTTTCATTCATATAATTTAAATTCAATATTTTATTTAAAGGAACCAAATCTATATCACGGAGAAAACAACTGGTATGTAAAAATTACTATAATGGATAAGTTTAACTTATCTTTATTATTTGAGTAATGAACAAATAAAATAATTTCAATTAATCATCTTGACCAATTATGTTTTTAATATTTATCAGAAAACATTTTATTGAGGAACGACAATTAAAGCGTATTTATTTTTGTACGAAAATATGGAAAAAAATAAAATAGAGCATTATGCCTTTAAGGTAAGTCATGTATATTCGATTAATTCAGCCTTTGATATAACTCAAGAAAAATTGTTTACCAAAATTAGAAAACATTTCCACTTATATTTTAAAAACCTTTTAAATAAGTTTATACTTGGTAATAATCATTACATAATTGTTGATTTTGATTAAATTGCATTTTAAAAAAAAATTGAACAAAACATTTTTATTTAAATATAACACAAGTAAATAGGTTAATATAATGCATAATAGAAATCAGATTTCTTAGTTATAAAATTTAAAAGAGAGAATAAATATAAAATAAAGTCAATTGTAATATATTCAAAGAGTTAAAATAGGTAATAAAACTGAAAATTAAAACAGAGTATTATGTTTATTATTGTTATAAATAAAAGACTTTGAATGGGTTCATGGAATGTAATAAAAACTCAATGAGAGTGAAAAGAAGTATTATGTCAAAAACACTTCACTCACATTTTTTTCAGAAAACCAACAAAACTACACAGACATATTAAATAATTCAAAATTTAAAAAAAAAACATTAAACCTAGAAAAGGTTATATACTTGTACCAAAAGATGAATCCAACATATTTTGTTTTCCCCTCATTTTTCCATGTTGACAAAATTACACTCCTACTTGTTCTTGCTCCCACCATAACCACATGACCTGTGACCACATCAATTTATTTATTTTTTCTTAATTTTCCTTTGTTTTTGGGTTTTGGTATCCATGGAGACCACCTATTTCATTGCCCCCATCTCTCTCTTCCCCTAAAAGCACAACCTGCTTCCTACATAAAGCTGCTTCCTTTCTTCATTCTTCCATTCCACTCCTCACTCTATACTCTACACTTTCATGCTCCAACACTGGCTTTTCCATCTCATTTCAAAATGCCCCACAGAGTTATTCTCTTCCCTTAGCCCCATCTACCCCTTTTGATGACTCTGCTTCTGTTATAGCACAACCTTTTCTGCATCAATGTCTCACAACTCAGATAACAGTAGCACCTGCTTCGATGGTGATTTTGAATGTGATGGTGGAGATGGTTCTAGAATCTCGCATTCCTGGGACCTCCGGAGCCTTGGCTCTGGACATGAAGGTGGTGGTAGATCGGAGGAATTGGCATGCACTGTGCCGCAGAGTGAGGAAACTGTGAGGGCTATGGTGGAGAGAGAGAGCGAGCATTTCCCGAGGGTTGATTACTTGCAGAGGCTGAGGAGTGGGAACTTGGACTTGGGTGTTAGGAGGGATGCACTTGATTGGATTTGGAAGGTAATGATTTTGTTGATTTCTGGGTTTTGATGTTCCAAGTTCCCATTTTCGTTCGATGAGCAGGAAAAGTAAACCATTTAATTTGCTTTCTTTTTTATTGTTTGTTGATTTGTGTGGATTATTCCTTGGTGGGTTGGGTGTTTCTAATTGCATTTGGGTCATATGAAAGAGTTATTTTTATCTGGTTCTAGTACCAGTTTTAAAGCAATGTTGGCTTTCTCATCGAGTCTCAATTGGCTTCTGCCAAAAAAGAAAGAGAGAGAAATGGTTAATGGTTTTGCCTTCAAGGTGCTATTGTCAATTCTTCTTAAGTTGATGTTAGTTTTCCCTTTTCTTTTGGAATTGAATTCTGTTTCATACTGGTTGAAACTGTGTGATGAATATCGCAAATCACAATTTTTTTTGTTTAACTGGGTTAATTGTGTTAGTTACTGGTTTTTTTCTTTTTATAACGTGATCAACAGGCTCATGCTTATTTTGGCCTTGGACCCTTGAGTTTTTGTTTGGCTGTGAACTACTTGGATCGCTTCCTATCGGTTTTTGACTTACCGGTAAGATCAATTGCCTGAAAGTTAATGGATGTGGTTTACTGGGTTTATTTTAATTATCTAATTGGTGTGTTTGGTCTCTTCTCTTGGTATTTTTAGAAAGGTGTAAGTTGGACTGTGCAATTGTTAGCTGTAGCTTGCTTGTCAATTGCAGCTAAAATGGACGAGATCAGAGTGCCTCAATCTGTAGATTTACAGGTATTGTAGAATCTTGCAATCTTGTAAGATAATTTTAAATATGATTTTGTTATGCATATTACCCTCTGATTTTCCCATTGATGTTGATAATGAGCAGGTTGGGGAACCAAAGTTTGTGTTTGAAGCTAAAACCATTCAAAAAATGGAACTACTGGTATTAAGCAAGCTGAGATGGAAAATGTGTGCTTTAACTCCTTATTCCTTCATAGACTACTTCCTTAGCAAGATCACTTGTGAGAAGCCAACAAAATCATCCATTGCAATGTCAGTGCAGCTCATCCTCGGTATAATGAGAGGTAATCTCATTCATTACTGTGTTTGAATATCTGGTCCTTCTGTACTCTGTTTTCGTTGAGGTGCAGTGAGTTTGAAGAATGCTTTTTGGGAAACAATTGTAGGTATTGACTTCTTGGAATTCCGGCCTTCTGAAATTGCTGCAGCGGTGGCAATTTCTGTTTTAGGAGAATCACAAGCGAAAGATATCGACAAGTCCATTGATGATCTCTTTATAGTGGAGAAGGTGAGCTTGTTGTTCCCAAATAGAGCATGTAGGGATGAGTTTGCCTTCATCTTTTGAATTCATAATGGTGTTAAAATCTTAGTGAACTGTTCTGACTTGTGTTATGTAATTTCCTTTCATTTTGCAGGGTAGAGTACTAAAGTGTGTTGAATTGATAAGAAATTTGTCCTTGAACAATGTTGCTGCTGGTGTAGGCAGCAAGCTGCCTTATGTGCCCCAAAGTCCTATGGGGGTGATGGATGCTGCTGGGTGCTTAAGCTATAAGAGTGATGAGTTAACAGTTAGATCATGTCTAAATTCTTCACATGATAGTCCAAATCCGAATACTAAGATTAGCAAAGCAGATGGACCTAATGGAACCTCCAAGTGATGAAATAATATGAATTTTCTTCCTTCACCAAAGTTCATTTAGTTTTGAGCTTGGAATTCCCTGGAAACATTCTCAACAAGAGTGTGCTTCGGATTAATAAGCTGTGAATTTAAGTGGTTCCATGCTACAAGCATGGGCATGGGGTAGGAGGTTTGGTTTATATCAGATTACATAAACAGCTACAAAAACTTAGAATATGCTGTTGGGGGAGAAAAATTTGATGAAACAATGTTGTGGAGGCACAGGCACAACATGCCAAGCATGAATGTACTATGTGGAGGTGAGAGCTATAATTATTGTCCATGTGAATGTTCTTAACTTCTCATTTTGGAATAAAATTAATACATAAAAGCAATGTTTGATGGGTTGTTTATGAATTTTGAAGGAAAAACACAAATAAACATCTTGCAATTAAAGCAAAAAGAAATATCACTGAGTTCCTAAAAGTAATCCAATACTTCAAAAGGACTAAAATGTTTCATAACAAGGTTGAATTGGGTCCTTCTCAGTGTCTTTGATTGCGACCAAAATCTACACATGAAACATAAAATTCTGTTGTGCGGAATGCATATGAATCATGATGGCAAGCCTACCCTGGCTAAAGCTTTTGTATTTTTAGTCACTGACCAGTCAACATGCAAGTATTGGCTTGAATAACTTCACTACCGACCAAACAACAGTAAAGAAAACAAAAAAAATACTCATATCTGCTTAGTGGGACACCCTTGACAAAACAATACGAAAAGGATATAAGGGCACTTCTCTAGATTCGGGAAAGTTATACTCATTCAGAAAGTTTAGTTACTTATATACTTATTATATACACACACATGTTTGAGAAAATATAATAACCTTTATGATATAATTCTTTCTATTTCTTTCCATTATAATAATTATTTTATTATATATTCCTTTATCTTCGTACTTTTTATAAAGAGTGTATAAGTACAATTCTTTGTTTTTTTTCATTCAGTTACTTCTCAGCACAACGTAGACACAATAGAAAGGGCAATTTGAAGAAACACACTCATGCAAAGCCATAGAGGACAAAGAACTTGATGCTAAAAATATACAAAACCCAGAAACTGATTTAACAAAAGAATAAACTTTACCATACTTCGCAATGGCATCGTCATCGTTGAGTAACCACTTGGTGGGGATGAAAAAGTTGATGGTGGAAGACGCATGTTGTGGAGGACGTCATAAGTGGTGGAAGGTTAGAGAAAAGATTGGAAAGGGATAAATCAATTGTAAAAAGTGTATATTATATATAATTAATGGGTTAATTATTTGCACAGGCATACCTATTGTTATTTTAATAAGTTAAAATTTAACCTTTTAAATAAATTTTAGTTTTATATATTTTTAAAATAAAACTATTTGTATTTTAAAAAATCTGAAATGTGAAACAACGGATCACAATCACCTAGTAAAAACTATAGTAGAGTAACTAGAATAACGATATAGAGACAATTTCATCTAAATTTAAATTTATAATTAGTATTTATTAATCATTCATTTATTATATTAAATTTACATGAAAAATTTAGTTATATATTGTCACATATAAAAAAAGGATAAATCTAAAAAATAAAAAAATTAGTTCAGCCAATTGTTGCTATAAACCTTGTACAACATTTAAAAATGATTTTCAGACAACCATAATACTTAAAAAATGAATTACCGTGTAGTATCTAAACTAGATAAATACTTTCAAAAATATATAAACTATATATATATATATATTTAAGTTTCAAGTTATACACACTTAATTTTGAAAGATACTAAACCATGTTTATGTATAAATGTCCTTAGGTGTTACATTAATAAATATTTCACATTGTAAAATACGACAAGATTAAAACCTAAAACTTTCTGCATATTATTTCGCCCAAACCTAAGTAATTTTTACAATTATTTCATACAGTAAGTTTATTGATCTTATAATAGGAAAATACACACTAATAATGTAAACTAATTTATATCAGTATCAAATTAAAAGGTAGATTATAATTAAATGACAACATAAAACTATTTTTCAGCATCGCAATTTAAATTTTTTTATAATAACTTCCAAACTCATTCTCTATATATAATCTTTGCTTTGATTTCACAGAATAAAAATTTTAACATTAGTCAAATAAGCGTATGCACTACTTGGTATTAGAGTGCATGCATGTGGAGTGTTGAAAAGTTATTTTTGACATACAACATTTTAAAGTTTGCTTTCAAGGGTTAAAATATACTTAAATTATTTATTTTATTTTACTTTTACGATGGTGTTTTCCATAGGTTCAACCTATATATTTTCATTCTAATAATAAAAGTGGTAGGCATATTCTTCTTTCTCATGTCAAGTTATCAAACTTCTATAGTAACTTCAAATAATAACAAACATTATCTTAGCAAATCACCTACTGAAGAGTTTAATAACAGTTTTAAATACATATAATGTATAATAACTTCTGATTGAATGATTATGTAACAAAACAAAACTTTTGACTGATAGTATATATAGATTTACTTCTGAGCTATGAAATTGAAATAATTAGTAAGAGAAAAGAGAGTACCATACTTGTAAGCTGTAAGGAGAATCATTCTCTTTCTATCTCTCTGTGCATGTCAGTTTTCTGGTCTATCTTCTCTGTTTCACTCACTGCATGCATGTGTATTTCTGTGTAGTGTTAGGTGGTGGGGATCCAATATGGTCAATGCCACTGCCATTCTGATCAAATTTGGTGGAAGTTTTAACTTCCAGCTTTGAGTGTATAAGTGACCAAGTTCTTAAGTGTCCTCTTTCACGTGTATGTATACAGTCAAGCAATTCAACCTCTTTATACCATTTCTGTTGTGTCTTCTAGTGACAGTAGGAGAAACATTTTTTCACCATGCAAATCTAACTGGTTTTGCTGAAGATCGCTGTTTATTTACCATCTTATTCGAGTTAGATAGAATAGTTATCGATAAGTAAATTCTTATTTCAAATATTTATTTTTCTGGATCACAAGATTAAGTCAAAACAACTCTATTAACTGATTCACTTGCATGATGCAAAACTAACTATATAGTGTTGTGTTGCCGAAATGAATGACTAATGCAAAATTGTTTTCATATATATATATATATATATATATATATATATATATATATATAATCATCAATTATATAAAATTTTAAAAATAATCCAATTCCTCCTATATAATATAAGATGACAAAGGAGAAATTTAACTTTCGATAAACTACTTGAAAAAGTAGTTTTAATCTAAAACTAAATTTTTTTTGTAACAAGTGGTTTAATTTTAAAATCCAAACATACGTTTGATTTAAATTTAATTTGGTTCGATAAAAAAATTGAAAACTACATTCCCATAAATCTATTAAAAGACCAACACTTTCTAGTTTAGACCAAATATTGAGAATGAGAGGTAATTTAAAATTTATTTAGCCCAACACAATCTATTTGTTAGAAACTAAGTGTAAAATTTGAAGGATACTAAGATGTTAAATATACTATAAATATAAAAAGAAACTAATAGAGAAAATACCAAATTGTTCATGTCTATTTTGCATTTACATGTCTATTATGTTGTTTTTTTTACTTTTTTGTAATCAAAGAAATTATCATTTTATTCATGTTTACTCTCTTGACAAACGTCTATTTTCTTGGATTTATTGTCATTTTCCATCTAGTTCTTTATTTCAAGTTTTCTTGTTCTTCCTATTCTCTTTAACACAAAATTACGAATAAAAGACATTGATAGAACAATCAAAATTTACAATTCTTGAAATATAGTATTTGAAAACAAAGTTTAAAATAGAATGTTAGTACACTAAGTGGTCTTAGGTACCACAACAAAGATGAAACTTATATTTGTAATAGTTCCATGATCAGAGATTTGAAGGTTGAGCAAAAACAAATAAAAAGTATAAGGATAAGATGTTTGGTATTTCAGTAAGAGGTGTTAGGTTTTATAGAAGCATTGAATTTTTTTTTTAGTTTATCAAGTTTTTTATTCACATTTATAAGTTTTGGATTTTCATTGAACAAAGATGAACACAATGTTTAGGTGTGTAAGCAATTCAATGATAAAGTAAAACTTTAAGGTTTAAATTTTGTTTATTTGTTTCAATTATTTTTAGTTCAACTGTTCACATTGTTATTTTTAGGTTATTTTTTTAATATTGTTATTATTTTTGTGCTAATATATTTTATGGTTTTAAATGCACCTTTAACAAAATGATTACGTGTTGTGATTCTCATATTCTTTTTGGCATTTATGGTTGGAATTTTTTTAATACATTCATTTGTTTTGATTTCATTTGAAAATATAGGTTTTAGAATATGATTATATGATTATTGTCTCATTTAGCTAGTCTCAGGTTAAGTAACTTTTATTTTCATGTTTTACATTTTATGTTGTAATTCTTGGATTTCATTAACTTTTTTATAGTATTTTATACCTTAAATTGCTAATTACATTCACATACTTATTTGCTTCCAAAACTTCAATGTTGGTGGTGTTGTTACGATTTATGTGTTAATATGTTTGATGTTTTTAAGTATACCTTAAACAAAATGTCGTGATTCTTTCATTCTTTT
>Ga0209700_104888_pt1 | contig 23440 bp, 20 predicted proteins | sample SiratroredBW_FD_187528 | JGI IMG/M metagenome (GOLD analysis project Ga0209700, IMG submission 187528) | Root nodule microbial communities of legume samples collected from California, USA - Siratro red BW (SPAdes) (version 2) | ecosystem: Host-associated > Plants > Roots > Nodule | place: USA... | reverse complement strand
CAAATTAAAAAAAAAAAAAAAACAAGTTAAAAGAACTCAAAAATGAAAATATGACCAATTTTTCACACACTATTAGAGAAATTATTTTAGAGCCTGCAGCCAAAAGCTTAAGCTCCCAGAATGAAACTGCCCATAATATGTTATTAGAGCCCCTATGTCACACTCGCTCTTCTAATGATCATAGAGGCCCGGAACATTGTTTGCAGAAGCCCGTGTTCACTGACCATGCTTAGAACTCAAAGCTTTCAAATGAAAGAATAAAATTGGTCCTCAAAACATACAATCAGAGAATTGATCAAGATAATATGGGACATTTTCATATATTCTAACAGAATATAATTAAAGCATAGCCTACTTATACCTACGGGAAGGAAAAAAGCACTAGATATCCAAACAGAAACAACTTTAATTCCAACCCACTTCCTATACCAAAAATTAACCAGATGATGATTCACAATGAAGAACAAGCACCTCTTCTATTTGAACTGTCGAAGTGCTGGACACATTTCTAGCACTTAAACTTGTCCAACACGTGTCAGTCACTTCTCATTTAGTCAATTAAAAAAAATTATTTAATGTCATCTTGGACAATTGAGCTGACTCTTCAATAAGATGGGCATACTTGTATTATTAAAAAATATTCATTTTTTAATCTTTAAAAAAGTCAAAATATAAAATATTAAAAAATAATTTTGGAATTTTTTTGTAAGGAAAGCATGTCATTTCCTCGCAAATAATGTATCCTAATATTCTTTTGCAAGACAGACATAATTGAAATGTCTACAATTACACCTTTTGAACATTCAAATCAATCTTAAGATATAATTGAAATAATGTAATTTATCAACATGTTAACATTCTGAAGCATGTAGCAGGCATGCCCACACAATCCGTATTTGACTGTGTGCCAAAGAGGTCAAATTTTAGCTTCTCAAATATTACCTTCTGTCGAAGAGTTGCAACATACAATGATTCACGAACCAAAGGGAAAATTGTATCCACAAAATCACCAAGGGTCCCTCTATTCCAATATATGTTGCAGAGCTTCAGCTTTATTCTTATATCAACCCACCATCTATTTGACTTTTCAGAATGTACTTCACCAGAGTCTGCAAGTTTTTCACATTAAAATCTCCATCCAAGAACTTCAATCATAGAAAAAGAAAACATGTTGGAAATACCAGAATCATTTGGAGGAGACAACAAGGAAATTGCTTCATCTTCTTTTCCCTCTTCAAGCAGAAGGGAAGCTAGTGTTATACGTGCATCAACGTCATCTTGTAGTATTTCAAGGGCTGAAACAAAATCTTGTTTAGCATCCAAGGAGTATGAATATTTCACAGCAGAACAATCAGGAAGCAACGACAGAGAGTATTGCTTCACCGTTACTGGATCTAAATGCACTAGCGTAACAATACAAGTCTAAAATATGGTCTTATAACCGAAGTCAATTCTGAAGTCTCAACACTAAAGTCAGAACAAGATGTTATCCAATGAGTAGCATTTCGAATTTTGTCACACTTCCCTTTCTCTCCTTATCTTAACAATATAAAAACATAAGCGGGGTTGTGAAACTTCAAGCAATAATTCTAGCATTTAGATAGAAAAAAAGAAGATTAGAAAAGAAGTGGAATAGAGGGAACGAGATAAGATAACCTCAAAAGAAGAAAAAAAAAAACGAAACAATGAAAGGATAAAATCAAGAATGAAGTATGTTCAATTTCTTTGCAAAACCTGAAACAGAAACTCATGGTGACATCCATGAGCAAACCAGTAGGGAGAAACTACAAAAAAAAATCCTATTCCAAATCAAATATATGGTGAAAGACACACAAAATATCAAAAAGTTCATTCCAAAAAAATGTTTCCATTCAATGAAGAAGCTAATGGGAAAGCTTACATATCAGATTACTTGAAAAAAATTAAATCTGTCTACTGATCTATACGTGAAGAATACATAATATAAAATCTTCAGGTATGCTATGATCATAAAACGTTTACTCAAGAGTTAAGCAATCCAAGAATACATTTGAGAGCTGCCTTGATTCTATGATGCCTATGTGAAATCCTACTCCCGCAAGAAAAAAGGATGACCCAAACTTAAAGATTTTGACAATAAAAAATCATTTCAGAAGCTTCATCACCAAAAGGAATGATCGATAGAATATTTCATATATATTGAAAAACAAAGGGGAAGTGGTTTTCACAAAGTATAATTTAACTAAATACCATTCTCCTTAAAAATAAAACCTTGCCTTTGTAAAAAAAAATAATTGCCTGTGAACTTTCTTTCAAGGACATGTAACATTTAGCAAGTTTCAGATACAGAGGACCCTGCAAGAAAGAAGTTCAATAAGAATATAGAATATCCTGATAACATAGTGATTATGACAAAAGGCATACACTGAAATTATATTATCATGCAACCAAAAAGAGCCAAAGAAAATAAAATAAATTGAAAACAGCAAACAATTACATTTGATGATTGATACAGATACACAATACAGTCCCTCTATTATTTCCTTCCAGCTATCTACAGGAAAAAAACCCAAGTAGTCTTACATTGACAAGAAATAGAACCAGAAGAAAAGTACATAAGTGGGAGACAACTCTCACCTCACAAGCCAGTTTGTCCTTTCAAGCTAGTTCATGGGGTTTAATTAGGTCCAAACATAAATCATATGAAGGCATCATATTCTATACTAGACCTATTACGTGGTCACCTACCATAAAAGTGTTTCTTCCTGCACATGATAACTTTTTTGAGCCACCCCATTCCTTCTGTAATGGGTTTTTATAACAGAATACAATGGGTTTTCCTGAAGGTATATTTTTATTTCAGAATACATTCCAAAATGAATGGGAGGTGGCTCAAGAAATCTATTAGGTACAGGAAGAAACACTATTATTATCCAAACAACAAACCCAAAAATGTTGGGCCCGAGGAAATGTATTAGAAAAACTCAAGTAGTCAATACCAATCCTGATTAGATAGCACAATAATCAGATAATTTATTGTATTTTATTATGTTCATAATACCTTATTTCATTATGTTCATAATACCTTGTGCTCATTTTTGAAACATGAATTCTCTTTTATAATTTAAAACTTTTATTTTATGTTAACTTTAGATTAAATTTATATATTATATTATATCTGTGTATATTTCTAAAATTTGTTGCATTCCTGTGCTCATGTCCATGTTGTATCATACCCATCTCCTGTAATTGTGCCTACTAGATGGGTCAATAAGGATCAAACTCTAGACCACTCAGTCATAGAAGCTCCAACACCATATCATGGAACAAACAACAGTCCTAAAAGCTTGAGTTGTTATGTAAAGACACAATAATGGTTTTATATTATATTTCGAACAGAAATATGGACAATAATTTTAAAGATTCCAATATATAAACCCCATCGGATTACACGAAAAAAAAGGTCACCTACTCAAGCAAATTACTGGTAAAAAATAAAACAGATAATTGGCATACAAGGGAAGGAGTTACCATACATTTTCGTTTCCAATATTTCCTTCCAACATCAAATAATAATTCAATGCAGGGTTATAATGTTCAAGACCCATTAATGAATCAGCAACCTCAATAACCAAGTCAACATGCTTGCTTGCATTCTCTGGATTGAAATCATTCAAGAGAACCTAGTAATCAAATAAAATGTCAGGTAATACATACAAATGAAAGCAAAGTCAAAAGAAAAATTCGTACACTGTCATTGCTTGACTTAGACACATCTGCTTGCACTCCAACATTGTATGAGATTAAGCAAATGAGAAACATGGAAAATGTAACTAAAAATAATGATATACCGAGCTTCAGAAATGGGGGGGAGAGAGAGAGTTGTACACAATTACAAAGACTATGAGATTGATTAGGACACCATATTAAGAAAAGAAACCATTTTATACAAGAGGACCACAAGATTAAGTTTTCTTTTAAAAAAGAGAGCGAGAACAAAAAACTACATAAAGTAGGAAATGAGCAAAAAGTTACGTGCAAATATCATTCAAAACCCAAACTTCACAAGGGAAATATTACATGCATGGAGATATTACGATGGATAGGTAACAATGTATGTTACACTTCAATTGGTAAGGACACAAGAAAGAAAGAACATACAGAAGGAAAGAGACAAAATTAAAGATACCAAAGAAAGTCCGAACTAAATACTCATCCAAAGACACCAAGGAATATCAATTAACCTAACCTAATATCTGAGCTTCAAGCAAGATTAAAAGTGGCCATGATCAAGCAAAACACAGTTAATTCAATTATAAGTATGCATGCATCAACACCTGAGCCATATCCATTTTTCCAAGATGAGCATGGCAAATTCCAGCCTTAATTTTCAAATTCAACGGCAATTCTCTCCATGCATTTACAGCTTGAGCATGTTCAATATACTGCAGAGCTCTGTCATGCGCCTTAGTTTCCATCAATATGGTACACAGCAGATCTACTACACTCGCATTTGCTCCGTCAGGCTGACTCTTAAGATAGTCTTCAAGAATACAAACAGCGTGTTCAACTTGACCACATTTTTTGTACAACTGATAGAAAGCAATATAAATTCAGTTCAACATTGAAAGTCAACCAAATAATGTTTAATTGAATAAAAATATTATCAGCTTCTCAACCCTTATACTTTTTCATGTATATCATATTGAAAAAATAAAATAGTTTAAAATTTACCCCTCTCGAACATTATATTTTATAGGCATCTCCAATATATGGATACAGTCCATGTGACATACAGATGCAGCTAAATGCATTCTAAAGCATCACAATTATTGGCAAACCGTGATTTTCATAAGAAATAATCATTAACAAAAAAACTAATGGCAAAGGATTATTGACAAAAAATTGAATGCTTGTGCATGTTGTCTCAAAGCAAAAACAAACCTTAGCTGCGGCTTTCAGTGGATCAACATTCTCATGACAGAGTTGATGTACTTGCTCATATGTAACAGCAGCCTTTTGATAGTCTCCAAGTTCAACATAAAGCCTTGCAAGAAGACCTCTAAGAGTAACATCTTTGGGATCTGCTGTTATTGCTCTTAAAAGACAATGTCGGGCTTGATCAATATAACCTTGTTCTCTGCATTTGAAAAAGGTTGACAACTCAATAACTATACTATTTCTTTCAGCACGGCTTCAAAGTAATACATGCATAAACTTAGTAATATTAAAAAAAGTAACAAACTCCAAGGACATGTGAAAAGAAAATACCAGGGAGGTACTTTGGAAGAGTATGAAGTTGGTTGTGAACCATATTGTCCATCAATAAATTGAATACACAGGTCATTTATTTTAAGGATACATTACTAGATGAAATTTTAACCACCTCCACAATTAAGATAGGAGTATAAATTGATACAGACAAATTATTCCAGAAGAATAACTTCACAAAAATAACAGTGGAGACAAAACAGAGAAGCCATCTCACATGGACCAGGTAAAAATCCTTTTCCAAAGAGATGCATCTTTTGGAGTCAAATGAGCTGCAATTAGGTAAAAACTCATAGCTCTTTTATAATCCTGGAGTGAACTACAGACAAGTCCAAGGGTGTGATAAGAATCAGGCAAATTCGGTGCCAACTTAATAACTTCAAGCAACACAGCTTTGGCCTGCCAAAAAAACAACGAGCAAAGGAATGCATAAAAAAATCTGCAAAAGGCATAAAGCAATGATAAAATATATAATATAAATAAAGCTTCAACAGATGCAAAAAGAATTAAGAATATAAAAACTAAACACTCAGATCTTATGCCATCTAGCACAGTTGAGACAAATAGAAATGGAAAGTGTTAGAGGATTTCAATAAACATGAATATAACTTCCAGCTAATGAGTTTCTGCTGGTGGCAACCATATCCCTCTGAAAAGCAAGACATACAGTATTAGCCAGATAACAAATAAGTGATGGTGAATACATCATTATTTTGATGAACTTGGATTTGCTTAAGACTTATAAAAACAAAAAAAAACATGAAAATTTCAATAAAAAAAAAGGTTGATTAGGAAAAAGGGATCCAAAAAAGGTATGTGAAACAAAGATGCATATAATACCCCAGGTTGCATCAGATGATTATATGCTAAAGACAAAAACAGCCTAGACAAAGGACTGTCATTTGACAGAATAATATACCTTGTCATAATGGCCACATGCATAGTGAAGTGTGGCGTCACCCAGCATCCGTGTTAGCTTAGGGTCCATTTTATTCTTTGATCCTTTTCGCCTGCCTCTCTTTTTAGGCTGCATTAGGCAGATAGAGAATATTTAAAAGGGTCATGTAGATTACATTAACATTTAAAACAGAAGGTAGTCACATAACTTGCAACTGAGTGCTTACTTTTTTGCATTTTCATCTACATGCGTTCTAGGTTATGGGTATTATACGTATAAGAAACAAAGAACCATAAGCATATGAAGAAAATGGTATACAATTAAACTAGTGAGAAGCTATCATGTAGAACAGAAAATTCATGGAAAAAAAGGTCGAAACTATTAGAATGAAACTAAGCTAACCTAAATATAAAGAATAAAAACAGCTATGAGCAAAAAATGCAACAGGCATGAACACAAATGTTAGATTTTCTTCCAAAACCATAATACCAAATGTATTCCTCTAATATACCTTCCATTGCTGGAGACCAAAATTATAATCTACCTTTTAATATAAAAAGAATTAAAGGAGAGTTCAACTTCTTTCAGGTGTAGCCTTTGCTTATGAACTTGCAAACTGCTAAAAATGCATTAGGAGACTAACAAAAATAAAGGAAGGCTATCAACCTCTTTCATGTTAGCCTTTTCTTATGTAGAAAAATAAATAAATAAATAATAACATATTCTTTTCAATCTGACACGATAATGAGCTACCAATTTATCTTTCAAAGCTTACTTATCAATATAGACAACCAGACAAACTGCAAAAACATAATATAATATGTAGACTAAACTGGTATATGCATTGCATAGCATACCTTTCTTAATCTCTTGCGGCCACCATAATTCATTGCTTCCATTATCTCAGCTATCTTCGACCCGGAAAAATCACTTTCCCTAGCTATCTTAGAAGGTGGTTCTTCACTGCATTTAATGACATAAATTAGCACGGATCAAACAAACATCTAAAAAGTAAGTAAGCACAGTGTCAGTGAGTTATTATATCCTCCTGTGATACATTTAAAATTTGTCCAACCCTTTTAGCACCTGAACTCATACTCAAGAATCTTCAGTAGCTCATCTCATTGAACAAGGGATTCAGGGATTTTCTGTTTTTATTTTAATTTTTAACCTCCAATACTTTCGCTCTAATTTCTTGTATCTACGACATTTTCCTTTTCTATCAATAAAAAGTTTCACAACTAACAACCTTACTTATTCCAATTTCTATTCAACATGTACGTAATTGCGGCACTCTCGTTGCACATGCACAGCACTAAATCAATATATTAACAATACAAATTGGCGTCCACTTCAAAAGGTTGCATCCACTCCAACAGCACAGATTAAAGTATAAACAGTACAACTCACAGCAGGAACAACAGAAACAGAAACTACGAATTTCAAAAGTCCGATCAAAATGCAGTTAATGCAAAAAATGGAGCAATTATCCGAAATAAATAACGCGTCGGAATTAGTTAGGGCTGAAGAAGCCAACGAACCTGTGGCAGTGTTCAGTCGCTTTTCGCTTTTTATCAGCGAGAGCTTCCTGTTCAAGACGTTCGAATAGCTCGTAGGGTAGAAGGCCAGAATCGTCATTGTTATCGACAAAGTCCAAAGGATTCATCCCGTTTTCGAACCTGAAAGTATACTCATCCTCTTCTTCCATGTCATTGTCATCTTCCTCCGGCGCTGCGTGTTCTTCCGCTTCTTCATGTTCCCCCGTGCCATTAACGGCGTCGTTTAGTTCATCAATGTCGCTTCCCTCTTTTGCCATCTGATTCAGACGCTGCTTTCAGGCACTTCCACACTCTCACCTTCTGCTTTCGATTATCTATTCTCAAAAATTCGAAATCACGTTTTAGCCCTATTTATAGCTTCTGATTTTTTTGGTATCTTTTAGGATGGACGGTTGAACACGTGCCCTGCGCGTGAACCCATCAATTTCTTATTTCTAAAATGTCATTTACACCCTCATCATGACTTACTTATCACTTTAGTATTTTTAAACTTTTAAAATACACAAAGATAACTTTTGTTACAAAAATCTATCATACATATAACTTATGTTATAAATGAAATTTACAATAAATAAAATACTTTTAAAATTTAGCTTTTAAAAATTGAAAAAAAAAAGTGGTTAAGAATATAAAAAAATATAAGAGCTATTTTATTTTATTTACTAGACGTGGAATCAAATTAAATTTGAAATGAGGCTTAAATATGTTAATGTTTCATCTAATATATTTGTTTTTAAAATAATTATGGAATGAATAATTTGAAAAAATTATATACGGTTCTAGAAATATATCTCATTACAGTAAATTTCATTAATAGATATTAGGCATAATAACTAAAGGATCAATTAAATTATGCAATATTTTTCAGAATCTACTTTTTCGGAATGTATAATTTAAAATCTTTTTTAGTAATTTATATCAGTATTTCTTGGAAAATGTAAAAATTGTGATATTTCATCATTTTATTGTGTCCATCTTCAATAAAGTTATAATATAGAGTCTTAATTTATTTTTTATTAATCTCATTATGCAATTTCTGAGATTTCATAATTAATTTTCCTCCAATTAAACAGGCTTTAAATAATATTTTACTTCAATCTAATTTTTTTAATTATTTATTATTTTAAAATGTTTTTCTAATAAAAAAGTTGCATAAAAAATATCTTTTATTTTTATCATAATCTTAGATTTTATTATGATGATACGCGGAATCCAAAATGCTATAAAGAAAAGAGTAAGTAGTTATGAGGGTGCAAATACCAATTGCCATGAAAATACAATATTGCAAGCTTTACCGGTTTTTTTTTTTTACTTGTTTTGTAATTAAGAAAAACGTCTAAAAGCTCTTTTAAACTTGTGTTTGAATTAGAAATTTTAACGGAGAGAATTATTTTTAAAATAATTAAAAATATTTCACAAAGTATATTTTAGAAAAAAAATTTAAGAAACTGAAATTTATAATTTATCTTTACATTCTGCCTCTTTCTCTCTCTCTTCTTTCTTCTCTATCTTTTATCATTAATATTAATATAAAAAAATATAACAAATTTTCCAATACATAATTAATGTTGTGCACCCAATAAAGATATTTCCTTATCCAAACTAAATATTTGAGATTTAAATTGATTTATTCACCCGAAGTAATTAAAAATGAAAATAAAAATCAAATTCAAAAAGTTACAAGTCTGAAATTAATTTAGTCTTCTTTCCAACACAACCTTAATGATGGCAGTCAATAAGAGATCGAGTATTCATGGCCGAAAAGAAAATCGCCACAGCCATAAAATTTCTCTGATTACAAAATATATCACATCTGAACATTCCAAACTTCTATATGGTCAAATATTATCACAAAACAAAACCTCTGGTTTTACTTTTTACTTCTTTTCTTTGTGGAAGTTTGCATGTGCCACTATGAAAAATGACCATTTACCTTTTATTCGTCTAAAAAATGAAACTAAAATCCCCCATTGGACCTAAAAATGTCCATTAGACATCTATTAGACCGTTTTATGTGAAACGATACGCTGAAATCAAAATTTACAGTACAAAAACAATCAAAACTTCATAATATATTGATAATCTATCATCAGAGCAATTGCTACTGTATTGTGGAAAATTAGTGGTCTATGAAATCCAAAACTGTATCAAAAGAATATTCAGGCACTCAACTAGAAATCATCCGGATCTAATAATTACTTCAAGTGCCCTTCCTTTCGTATAAATATACCAAACTAAAGATTCACTGAATCATGCTAACACCACACGACGGATAAACTGCAGTACAACATTAACTCATTTTCATTGATGCAAATTTTTCTGCAAGATCCATAGCCTCGTTAACATGGGCTGCATCTGTACCCTGAAAAAGATAAGCGTACACATATCAGTACAATATCAAATAAAAAGCACAATGCATAATTGATGAACATTTTTCTTTAATTCTGAAAAATATTCCCAGTGCTGATGATCGATGTCTTACAAAATTCAAAATGACCAAACTCTATTTGGGCAAAAGCATTTCAAACTAGATGAAAAGAATAAGATGTCTACATAAATAAATCGGGTAGCTCAGTAACGATAGCCTAGTTTTAAAATAGTGTTTTGGCGGACACCTGAATTTTCAAAAAACTAGTTTTATTTTGACCAGCGTTGAAGTCCAAATCAAATCCAACAAAAAGTTACATTTTTTTTTCTCCCCCTCTTCTCCAAATAAGTTTTAGAAAAGAGTAATCAATCTCAACAAAACTATAACTGATATTTCATCAAATCAATTAAAAAAAACTGAACCATTAAGAATAATATTAAACCAATACAAGTTTGCGTATATATTACATGATCAAACTTTCAATTAAAACAACATTTCTGAACCTATTATGTAAAAACAATTACATGACCACACTGGTCATAGTTAAACAATAAAAGATTAAAACCCATGGCATCTAGAACATTCTCCTAGACCCCGGACACTAAACATTAGCTACTTCTGTGCATAGATTAAAGTAATTAGTCAATAACTAACCTGACCCGTTGCAAGACCACCTTTTCCTTTACCACATCTCCCTTTTAGAGGCCCCAAAGCATTACTCAGCCACTCTCCCACATCCAGCTTACCTTTATCTCCTTTCTCTGGCACCCCAGCACAAATTACAGCCTTGTTTGTAGATTCATCCGTGCTAAAAACCATCACAGATAAGCCCTGTTTACCAGCCAGCATCATTATAAGTTAGTGTTTGAGGTTAACAGAAATTTTAAATAACAGGAATAAGAAATCTCAAAAAGCATATTCATCCATATGACGACAACTACTAAATTGGTGCCAGAATTAAAATCAGCAATTACCTTCTGGTCCATGACTTTTGTAACAGCCTCACGAACTGCAGCTACATCCAGACCAACTTCAACACGGGATATGCAAAAAGCTTTCCCATTAGAAGCAGCAAGCTCAGCCTTCTCGGCTGTAATAATTACAGCTTTACGCTTGTTTTCCTCAGCGACCTGCTTTTGTGCTTTTCTCACTTGATCCTACAAGAAATATGATATTATTACAATATATGACTAAATGCATGAGCAAAATTAAGGACAACAAATAAAAAAGAATAGTGAAACGGGAAAAAGTAAAATGCCTGCAAAATTATTCTACATATTTATAATACCTGAAGTCGGGCTATCTTGGTCTTGATGTCAGCTTTCTTGGCAGCAGGAATTGATAAAGTTTCAACATTGCTTTTCAATGATGAAACTTTCTGTTAAGGGAAAGAGAAAATCAAGTGACTAAAATTCTGGAAGAGAAAGATATATGTGATCCATATCTATAATCTCTCTGCTAGGAAAATCATTGTTGATAATGAAGAGAAAAGGAGATCAAGAGACAATCATGTGAGAGAGGGCATGCACTAACTTCAGCAATTAGGCTCCCAACTATGGTGTTTATTTCAGATAATAAATACTAAGTGCATGATGGTATGTTTATTATAGTTGTACATATTCTCGCTGCCTAAAAGGAGACAAAAATAAAGTAAACTTATTAGAATACATTAAAACCGAGTCTTGTATCCATACCATTATAGCAGCACAAACTACCGTCTTCCCCCATGGCTAAAATGATAGGAACTTTCAATGCATAATAAATGCATTTATCAGTTGTTCTATTAGTTTAGTAATTCAATCAGGACTCTATGTTTGCGGTCACAAGTATTTCAAACTTTCCAATATACTGAATAGGCTCCATTAGGCCTTGATATTGGATTCGAAACTGGAAATTTTTATAAGCCCTACGGCTAGTATGATAACTATCTTTAAAAGAAGCAATTCTAAGGCCCAATTTGGCAGCTGGTTCTACTAGTTGTATGCTAGTTCTGTTTTATCCATCTTCCGTCATTAGATGTTATGGAGCCAAACATTTTGACCTGTTGAATTGGCCAACTAGAATAGAAAGGAAAAAGGCAAAAGCCTAATTTTCTAGAAAATCTTATATGAACAGAAACCCAAATACCAACCTCTTCCAGCAAAGTTCCATCTAACTTAGCTGCGTCATCTACTTGCTGCTCAAATTCATCTGCCACTTTCATTGCATCATAAGCACGATCAGTTGTGACAGCTGTTATTCTGCGTATGCCTTTTGCAATGCCTTCCTCAGATAAAAGTGCAAAAGCTTTTGCCTCGCGTGTGTTTGAAATATGGGTGCCTAGATCATCAATTAAAATAAAGAGCCTCGAATAATAAAGAAGAAAAGACCTTCAAAGGAAACATTAGCTACAATATTCACCTCCACATAATTCTGATGAAATAGATAACCATTTTTCATTCTCGGGGTCAGCAAGAATATCCTCAACTTTTTGTCCAATTGACACAACTCTAACAGGATCAGGATAGACCTACACCAAGGCAGAATATTGAGGAAAATTATACAGGACAAGACAAGCAAAAATTTTGAAAAGACATTACTTACTTCTCCAAAAACAGCTCGTAAACCATTGATACGCTTAGCTTCAGCAAGAGTTGCCTCCTTTGCACTTACGTCCAATTCAGCCTTAATTTGCTCATTAACAATTGACTCAATTCTCCTTAAATTGTCAGCGTCAACAGGCTTGCCTATTCATTGCAGCGTAGTAATCAACAACTCTTTACACTAACAATATTCTAACAGTCCAATTGAACAAACTTTACCATGAGAAAAGTCAAATCTCAATTTTTCAGGTAGAACAATGGATCCTTTCTGGTCAACATGATCGCCAAGTACTTCCTGCATTCATTATAGGAAATTTCAACAAACACAGATCAGTAAGGGGAATGACAAGTCTTCATTCAGTGGCATTATCAACTTACCCTGAGAGCAAAGTTTAATATGTGCGTGCAGGTATGGTTAGGGGCTATGAGGGCACGTCTTCCATAGTCAACCTACAAAAGTTATGAAATATTATACAAAATAAATGAGGAATACAGAGAAAAAAAATATACTGAAAAAGAACAAAAATATGTGGAGGAATTTGCAGGGAAAGTGAACAAATTAATCAAGGAGAACTTGGACTCGAGAAGTAATTAATAACACTAATAAAAAAAAATACCTTGCACACTACTTTGTCGCCAACAGAGACACCAGTCCCTTTACCAATGTGAAGAACAAAGCCTCCGAAAACTTGAGTGTTATGCACTTGAAATGAACCAAGTGTACCCTCAAGTGATCCAGTATCAAAAATCTGCATATGTAAAAAAAGGAGAGTGAATTGATGACACACATCTCGTACAGACACCTATAGCTTTACTGTACAGTAAAAGCACTCTCCATATGCTTTATTTTCGGTTTTTAACACATTTCCTTTTAATAGTAATAAATTTAGTTCACTGTATATATTTGCTTTAATTTTGTATTTTCGGCTCATCTAACCTTTACTCATTGTTTTGGCCATAACTTTTTTTTGTAGATATTATTTTTGGCTGATTCCGGATGCATTGGATTCTAATTTCCGGGGCTTCAAAATGCACAAATGGTTTGTTGGGTTTGGAGTTCTCTTCTATTTTATATGATTTTTTGAAGTTGATGCAGATTTGCTGAAATTTTGTAAAAGAACCTATGCGGATTGGACTTTCTTTATATTACCTTAAACTTTTGTAATTGGGCCTATGGACCTAATTAGAGCTCACATTTAGGCCCATGTTTATTTCAGATTTAAGAGCATTTAAATAGCCTTCATGTGCTATAAACTTGTAAATACAGAAATCATTTGAATAATTTTCAACTTTAGGAAATGCCTCTTGATCCCCTTTTCTTGCTTGGTGTTCATCATCCATGAAAAACTAATTATTAAAATCAATTCATAGAATCAACATCGAATAAGTCAAATTGAGTTTTGCACCGATAGTTTAACACTCTGAGTTTGTTAGTCTTTTCCAATTTCGGTTTTGCACTTTGAGATTACAATTTGCATTTCTGAGTTTAGAAATAAATTGAATCTTGATCTGATGATTAAAAACAAGTTAGATTGAATGATGTGAAAATAAAGTAAACATAGGTATAGGATTAATCCCTTGTGTATAATGAACACACAGGGTTATGTATTTATAGATAAGAAACATACAAAACATATGGGCTAAGTTAGTTATAACACTCCCCCTCAAGCTAGTAGAATACTTTATTTACCATCCCGTTTTCATGTCGGTTGGCTAATCTCATGCTCTACACATTATAGCTCAAGACCATTTTTATTCTATTGTTTCATAGTTAATAGGCATTAATGCTAAAATGTCTTGTATTACATCACCATTATTCTCTTCTAATTTTACTACTATAATGCTCAATCATACAGTAAGCATTATTTCTTAATACTCCCTATAGACCCAAATATAAGCAAAATTAACTAATTTTTGCACTATTAAGTTAATATCATTCAATTCAATTAATCACATTATTAAAATATTTTTTCCTATGCTGCCCTTCAATGGCACTTGATATCAATAATAAATAGTTACTAAAAATAGAATCTCAATTAATTGAAGGGTATTCTTTAGGATGATATCATTAAATATAGTTAAAGTAGTTAAAATTTGCTTATATTTTGGTTTAAAATTCATGAAAACCTTTTTTATTTATATTTAAGTCCTGAGGGATAATAAGAAAGCACAATCATATGCATTTTCTTGGCCACTTTTAAAAGTTAAAATGCCTTACAACCAAATCTAAAGCATTCAAAAACATGGCATGCATTCAATATGTTTCTTGTTTTATGGCATTTTATGAGATTTAAACAATGTAAAAAGAAAATTTATAGAGAAACCGAAGAGATGAAAGTGTAAATGTATTTCTGAAAAGCAAAGTTACAATGACAATAGATTTAGTCATTTATGTCTGATCTAACTGGACTAACTAGCCAACTAACAAAGAGTTAAGTAACTGCTTACAATACAAATCAAGACTATACAAGACTGAAAAATCTATGCATATAGTAAAACCTGTTGACTGACAATATGACCGGTAGGGGGCATTGAAAGCATGGTGGATTGCAACAAGAGGCATATAAACAAAAACTGAAGAAGAAACTGATATTTAAAAAAATAAAGAAAAATGTTACAGCAACTTGATTGTATTTATTGGCCAAAAGTGATTTCATATTTAGACAAATAAATAATAATGATTCCTTTTTTGAAGCAAATAAAACTATAATGAAATATAACATATAATTTATTTAAAAGGCTTGATACCTGACCACCTTGCTCAGCATAGAAGCTCGTAGATTCCAGAACTAAACCAATATCATCACCAGTATTAATAGTATCAACAAACTCAGAACCGGTATATATTGCTTGCACAACACTCTCATGGTCCTATGATAAGAAATGGTGAAGAATAGAAATCAATGGAAGGAATAGAAGCTGATTCAATAGAATATCAAGTGTATAAACAGCCTTCAAAAGTCTAATACAACAGCTCAACCAATAACCAAAATATAATGTCTTTTTCATCATGTCCCCTTCCAGTTTGTAAGTTGAAAATATGCAAGCCATCAAAAATATCAAGTTTAATCAAACAAGAAAGGCTGGGGGCAAGAGAACCAATAGTAGAAACTCCTCTGTTCAGTACTTCTTCATAACAAAATTACCTTGAACCAAGCATATTTGAAGCTATCATCTGTTGGGGATATGCCCCTTTTGTGCAACACTGAGGTAGCATCAGCATCCATGACAATGGCACCACCAGCTTGCTGACAATAACAAAAGAAAGTTGTGGGAGAAACAGAAAAAAAAAAAAAATAGTGTTAAAATTAGTTGAGGATTAGATTATCCTTGAAATATATCAGGTGTTTTTAAAACAAGTAAGAAACACGTGCACATAAAAGAAACATTCAAGCAAATAAGATACCTTTGTTTGAGCACTTCTGGATCTCTCTCTTGCAGCCTCCATAGCCCTATCAAAACCTTTAACATCAACAACTAATCCTTTTTCTTCAGCCATCAGCTGATACAACAGAAAAATGTTAGGAAATAAATAAAAAAGGCATAATATAAACTTACAGTTCCATACAGCATTAAAGTGAAGCAAGCCAACTACCTGAGTGAGATCTAATGGGAATCCATATGTATCCCACAAGACAAATGCTTCCTATAATCAAGAGACAACTGCATGAGAGATATCCCATAGCTCTATTGAAAAACAACTTGGAAATAACATTGAATTATAAAATCAACAGTTCAAGACTTGTGTATTTGTGCATTACTACGAATGTGATTTTAATTCAACATTAAGAACAACATACCATTGTGATAAAATCATAGGAATTAATGGTTTTGGATAAAAGCATCAGAAGTTTAAAGTTGAAAGAAGAGAATCTCATTTAAACCACTTCCCCTAGGACAGTTAAAAAATAAGCAACAAAAAAAATTCCAGGGAGCCAAGTGAAATTTCAAAAACATATTTGTTTGTTTGAATTTTAAATACACTGCATATACTTGCAATTATATATGACTACAAGGTAACTGAAAATAACAGGTTCTACTTGCCTCCCCACTAAGCATCTTTCCCTGAACATGGCGAACAGCTGTCTCAAATTTCTCAATACCCTGGAAGAAGGAAAAACAGTCAGGTTTTCTTCTGCTCTTTATACATATAACATGAAAAAGAAAATGACAAACCATCTAGAGAATAAAGTTAACAAGAAACAAAACTAAATTGAGAAAAGACTGTTATAATGTCATCAAGATTGATAAGTGATAACCCATAAATATACATGCGCATATGACTACAGTCACCTTAATTAAGGTTCTTCCAAAACTTTCCTCCTCCTCTTCAATTACATTCCGAATGTGCGTTTCCTGTTGTTTTAACTCAGGGAAAACATCACCCATCACATTCACCACCACACTTACAAGCCTGGATTTAGTAATAAATGAGGACAGAAAAAGACATTTCAAACATTGAATCACTGGAGGACGAACTCATAGCACAATTCCTTAAAGAAATGTACACACACAAAAAAAAAAAAAAAAAAAAAAAAATAAAAAAAAAAAAAAAAAAAAAAAAAAAAAAGGTGAATGAATTCACTTAAGAAAGAAAGTTATGGAAAATGAAAGAAAACACAGTAAAGAACAGAGAGTAAAGAGAGAGAATATACAAGTTCACTACGAACTAAATTGATTACAAAAAATAAAAAAAAAAATCAATTTACAGCTAAAATGTTTACATATACACATAATTATCGTACATTCCAAAACAATCTAACAGAATCTGAACACTACGTAACAGAAAAACCAAAAGCTGGTGGTTATGACAACCTGTGAGGATGTCGCTGAAGATTAAACAAGCAGTACAACTGAATTATTAGTCAACCTAACTTGATAAGAACCTAGGGAGAAACACATCATAAAAACTAGCTGTTGTTGTTGCAGAAACCAAAGCAATATAAACAACTCATACTTCCAATGTGGTACTCAAGCCCCATACATTGCAATAGAAATCAAGCATCTCACCATGCTCCACAACCACAGTAGGGTTGCTATGCACTGACACTTGGAGTAGTCTCAGGCTAACACTACAATGCCAACATGAAAGCTAGCTGTTGTAATTGAAGAATCCAAGGCCCAGTAAACCCCACACTAGAATCTCATATTTCCAATGCGGGACTCAATCAAGTCCATAACCTTGCAATCGTATCCTAGCATAACTACTCAAACACACATAAATACGTTTTATAATCCTTATGATAGCACGTCGCGAAACAAATGTTGCTTATTGGTAAAACAGATGTTGCTTATTGGTAAAACAAATGATCCTGTTTTATGAATTCTCATTATCCTTTGTGTTAACCTTATTCCAATAGAAGACTTTATCAGTGAGGGTCCGCTAGTCTCATATATAGCATTCTACTAATAGACACAGAGACATATAGAGATAGATACACACACATAAACATTTATTTTTATATTATTCCAAACACATACATAAACATTTATTTTTATATTATTCCAAACACATACATAAACATTTATTTTTATATTATTCCAAACACATACATAAACATTTATTTTTATATTATTCCAAACATTAACATACATAAAATATATAATTTTTGTCATTTATATCATGAAATCATTTTCAGGATTTGAAAGAAGCAGTTCTCACTCTCAATATTTGAATATACATTTGGTTAATATTTAATAATGATTTTCAATTTTAATATTTTTTTAAGTTACAATAACATTTATGTTGGAGATCTCGTATCGACTAAAAATAAGGTTAAATAAATGAGGGCAAACCTCACCTTATTGAGTCAGTTTTGTGAGATTGAGTTAGGTTTAAACTCACTACTTTAATAGTTTATTTTGTTTTTTGAATTATATACATATATATATGCATAGATATATACTTTAAATGTATTTTAAGTATCGTATAGTATAATTTAAACATAAGACAAATTGCTGTATCAGATGTGTTGTATCCAATACTCGTGTTGTTCTGTGCATCATAGCTTGCAACAAAGCTTTACATCAGGAGTCAGAAAACAGATTAAAGTTGTTAACCATTATACATACCCACTGAAAAATCCCTCTTTAGCTTTTAGCACTTCACGTCCATACCGCACAGCTCGACGGAGTATACGTCTCAGAACATACTCACGGCCATCATTACCTTAAAAAATGGAAACCAGTCACTGACTAAATGTTTTACATCTAGTATTACAGATAATATAATAATCGAAAAGTCAAAAGGCCTAAATAGATTGGTTAAGGGAATTTATTTTTCTTAGTGCAGCTACCAACAGAGTTCAACCCTGTCTATGAAGAACAGGCCAGCCTCAAGGTATGAGAGGAGAAAGGCAAAACACTTGATGTCATTCAAAGCTGCCATTTTGTGCCTCACAATGAGAATGAAAATACCAGTTCTGTAATATCATACCAGGGCGAGACCCATCAGCAATGGCAAATGAAAGAGTTCTGATGTGATCTGCAACAACCCTGTATGCCATGTCAACTTTATCTACATCATCTGGTCCAACTTTACCAGAATATGGTCTGGCACCAGTTGCCTGTAAATGGACACAAGCAAAATTACATATCAAACGTTTCCAGTGACAAACATTAAATTAAATCAAAGTACTAAAAGAAAACAAAAAAACATTAACAAGTATAATCATTCACGTGGAAATTCAAAACACATGCAAAATCTTAAATGCAAATCCATAAAAGCATTCACGGATTTCAAAACAGCAGATGGAAAGGCATGCCATGACACATGGGAAATCTTATATGTAACTACATATATACATAGCTAATAATTCTGTAGGAACTATAAGTATTTAAAAACAGCAAGTAAAATTAACAATTTGCAAATGTAGATTATCTAATGTCAAAAAATATATTTATAGAAATAGATATTAGAAATTAAGGAGTTGTCCGATAGTATTAGATCACAAGGAAGCTTGAGGAATAAAGTTTGTTTATCTAAATGACCTAGATAGTGCTGACACAAGGTGCACGAACAGAAAAACAAGAAAAAGACACAATTTTAATGTGATTCAACTTATAGTGAATTATATGTTTACATTAATTGTACGGAAAGGCAGTAAAACCTTAAAAGAAACACTAAGAACAATGGGTATAAGCCACACAATCAAGAATAATCCTCGTCAACATTTAATTCCATGTTAGTTCAACAATTACATATTTAAACATTCCCATAGAACTTCTTTATGCAAACGGATAACTATGGGTCCAGTAGGTTAGGCAATGCTCTCTCCGCTTGATACCATGCACATACATTCTGCTATAAAAGTGATACGAGATACTATTTTACAAGAATTACCCGGTGAATACCATCAAACACAAGGAAATATAATAAACTTTAATGCCTTCACCAACATACCCTCTGAATAGCATCAAAGAATGGCAAGAACACATCAGTGTCATAATTGCTCATTTTTTTCTGTAGTATAGAGGTCAATCGTTCAAAACCCAATCCTGTATCAACGTGCTTTGCTGGAAGGGATTTAAGGGAGCCATCAGCCTCCCTATTGAACTGTCATCATGTAAGCAAATAGTTACATACAGATTCATGGTGATAGAATAAGACTGCATGCTAAAATGGATTCTAGTACCAACTTATCAAAGTACATAAATGAGGGGAGAAAAATTATTGGTAGTAAGGCACTCTATATATCATTTTAGTACCTGAATAAAGACAAGGTTCCATATCTCAATGCAAGTAGGATCATCGTTATTAACCAATGATGCAGCATCACGGTTACCAATTCTGTCAAAATGTACTTCAGTGCAAGGTCCGCAAGGACCAGTATCACCCATTTCCCAGAAATTGTCCTATCCAAATATACAGATTTAGTAAGATATGCAGACTCAGTTCAGAAAAATTACCGTACAGTACTAAACTAGATTTGCATGCACTGTGATTTTTGTGAACAAAGGTTGTATTCTAGGTTTTTTCTTGAAGGAAAGGTTAAATGGTCCCAGCACTCATTTGAGAAGCCTGGATAATCTTTTAATTGACAATATAATTTCTCAATTATTACTCACTGATAACTACCTGCAGTCATTGTTGCCCATTAAGTATGACAAATAATTTATCATCACATGATAAAAATAGAGCAACAAGCTGTAAGTGAAATAACATCCATCCTGTATTTTGCTCCAATACTAATATAAAATAATGCATACTGTTAAGTACAATATTAAATATATTTTAATTTAAGACGTAGTGAAAGCATACTTTACAGCCAAAAGGAAGCACACGTCCAGGAGGCAAAAACTTTAGCCATATATCTCTAGCCTCCAAATCAGGGGCAAGACCAGCCTTATCATCACCACCGAAGTATGTGGCATATAGGCAATCTGATGGTAACTTGTAAACCTGAAGCACAAAAAAGAAGTTAGCAAAAGTTATGCATTATATAAATTGAGAAGTCAAATGACCACCAACTTCCCGATTTAGCAATGTAGCGCAATACCATACAGACAAGTTAAGCACTCTAATTTAATTTTTTCATAGGATGTGGTCATAAATTTATCCAGAATTAGCAAGTAGTAGAGGCCATTCAATGTGATAGCCAATGTCAAGATTGCAGTTGGCAATTGAACACTAACAAAATCCCTAGTAATATTTAAGTGACAATATCATTCTTCCTCGGGAAAAAAATACTCAATGCATTAGTAGTGGGCATGGTGCAATTGATGGTGTGGAAGTTGGAAGTATTGGTGACAGTAATGAAAAAATTGCTATATGAAAGTGTAACTGGACACCAGAAGACCAACTTACCACATTACGAAAAGCACAATTTAAGCAAACACAAAAGCCCAATAACATAAACCAACCCATATGGCACAGGAGGGGCAGCTTAGTTAAATACCAGCTAGCTGCTAGTGATTAGATACCATTCTACTGGACAAAGCACTTGGCATAGTGATCTAACATAACAATATCATTGTTTACAACAAAGTGGCTCATAATTCAAAATGCAAAATACAAAACTCCAACCAATAAAGCATACTTGGGTCAGAAGCTCCCACGCCCAGCTGATGGCTTCTGTTTTAAAGTAATCCCCAAAGGACCAATTTCCCAACATCTCAAAGAAGGTGTGATGGTAGGTGTCCTTCCCTACATCATCAAGATCATTGTGTTTACCACCAGCTCGAATGCACTTCTGTGTGTTGCAAGCACGAGAGAGTTTACTCAAGGCAGTGTTGGGATCCGCAGTACCCAAAAAAATTGGCTTGAACTGGTTCATACCTATCATCGCATCACAAATAAACCTTAACACCATAAATTTTCCCCGAAAATCATATAACTTACTATTATCACCAACACGGAACATAAATATATCTATATATCTATATATCCATCAATAAATTAGAGCAATGAAACATGAATACTCTCCACTACAAACACCTCTTTATAACTTTCCCCCTCCCTCACCACTCTCACCATGAAAAATTTTAACAAATTAACACAGTGCATTCAGCATCACTTCATATTTCAAGTCAAAACCCTTACCGCCACCACGAACGTTTCCAATTTCAAATATAGCATGGCACAAGTTGACTTGAAGAAGAATTTAAAAAAATCAATACACAGAATCACTGATATCGAAACGTACCAGCGTTGGCGAAGAGAAGAGTGGGGTCATTGAAGGGGACGACGGGGCTGGACTTCCAGTTGACGTGATTCTTGCCTTCGAAGAAGTCCATGAAAGTGTCCCTCACGCGCTTCGCCGGCCACTCCACATCGTGAGTCTCAGCTCCGGGCATGGCTGCGACGGAAGACGACGGAGAATGAAGAGATCTGGCGGCGCGAAAGGGGATGGAGAGTGGAAGTTGCGGCGGCGGAAGAGGGTTACAGTTTCGAAAGGAAATGAGCAAAGCTCTTACACCGAATCCTCTATTCATTCACTCATCCGTTCGTGTCGTGGTTTTTTTAAGCTAACGATTTGGAACTGACGAATAAGTCCACTGCTCCAAATATTATGTAATAATTATATTTTTATGAAAAATATTATTGGGCCTTTTTGTTTGGTCATTTTTTCCGGCCGGCCACATTTTTTGGAGACGATAATATGATGCAAAATAAATTTATGTTTTTGAAAAAAAGTTAAAATAAATTCCAAAAAACATATTCTGATTTATATTTTGGAAAATGTTTTCCAGAACTTAGTTTTAGATATTTTTGGATTTTTATAAAATTGATGAAATGCAGTCAAAAGTGATACTGCAGCAAGTTTTTGCCGTGAAAATTTTTGGAGTTTAATTAACTCTGACTGCAAAAATATTCCAAATCAGTGTGGAGATAAATTGCATTTAATATATAATTAACCCTGATTGTAACTTTAAAATTTAAATGGGAGAAATTGCAGCAAGTAACATACTTACATATTTAAAAAATAAATAATATATATATATATATATATATATATATATTCTATTTATATTTTTAATAAATCACATTCATGTCTCAATAAACATTTGCTTTTTTTTATTTTTTAATAATAAATTATATAAATCTCTTCTGTATTTTAATAGAATGATATTTTTCGTTTATTTGTATAAAAATATTATATTGACTAAGATAAAAAAAAAAAAACAATGTTTTTTATGTAAAAGATATAAAATAAAATGCTTCCCATTTGCATGGTTCACCCTCTAAGGAACCTGCGTGACTCAACTTGGTAATACAGTGTAACATAGTAATTTCGTATGAATGGTTAATATTCAGTTTTTCAGGAAAAAAAAAAAAAAAAAA
>Ga0209700_104887_pt1 | contig 23442 bp, 10 predicted proteins | sample SiratroredBW_FD_187528 | JGI IMG/M metagenome (GOLD analysis project Ga0209700, IMG submission 187528) | Root nodule microbial communities of legume samples collected from California, USA - Siratro red BW (SPAdes) (version 2) | ecosystem: Host-associated > Plants > Roots > Nodule | place: USA... | reverse complement strand
TATATATATATATATATATATATATATATATATATATATATATATATTTCAAAAGTATGTATTTTGTTAATTTTATAACTTTAGATTAATATAATTTTAAAATATTGAAAGGAAATTTTAATCTAAATTAAATTTTAAAAAAAATATTGAATAATATAAGAGTGAATATAAATTATTTTTGTGGGTGAGTTTAATTCACATTTATTCTTATTGATTTAGTTGATGTGTGTAGTGAAAGAGATGGATTGAAAGCGAAAGTAGAAGAGAATATAGTGAAGAGTGATTTGTGGGCACTCATGCAGCTTCTTCTTCACTCTCAAGATATCTTTTTCTACCTTCTTTTACTTTCTATGCCGTGTCATGCATTCAACAACAACTTTTTTAAATAACACACTCTCCTCAAATTCTAATTCTTTCTTCTTCTGTTATACGTAAGAACCAATCATTCATAAGAAAGAAAAAAAAGTATCAAACTAAAGGTAGTGAAAGCTCAAAGATCTGACTATGTACAAGGATACACAAAACTAAACATACCAAAACTTAAACCCAGTGATATTTCGCTTCTTTCCTAATTTTTGGTTCTAAAAATTGTTTTTTAAGGTTCGCAAAATTTATTAAGTCTTCAAAATTATTTTTGAAACAAAATTTTTTCTCTAATTTCTCATCCTAACTCGAATATATAAGTAATATTCAGAGTATGCACAGAAGATATTTTTGTAGGTTTAGGAAAACATATGTACATAAACTATCATTAATATGGATTCTTAAGAGTTATAAAATTTTCCAGAGCACCGGAAAAATTTATAATTTAAAAATAATTTAGAATTAGAAATGAAACCCTATCTACATCGAACCAGGACCCATCTTCAAATGTTTGATCAAATGTTAAATCCATTTACGAGGTTTTGCTTTAACAACGTTTTCAGTATTTGTTATTTTCTAATAGCTGAGGAGGGAAAATTGTACATCAGGAGTGATTGTGGAGAGGGATATTCCAACTGCGTTTTATCAAATATTCCAAACATTCAATCTTGAATACTAGAAAGCAGTTTTTTTCTGAATAAAGCAGTATATATATTTCCTGAGCTATATGTGGTGACAATTAGATATATCACCGTTTTTTAATACTTTTTGAATTATCAAAATACTAATTTTTTTATGCTATACTTTATATTTAAAGCATTAACTAATCTCCTTGAAAAAATTATTAATAAATTCCTGATCAGATAACAACTGTTATATTAATAAAAACGAAAATAAATAAACATCTTGACTAGTTCTTCATTTCTTTATACATATGAGTAATGGGCCCATGGGCCAGGAGGCAGTGTGGTTCTTAATAAAATGGCCCATGAATTTATACTTCTTTTTTATCTTCTCAAACAAACTCACTTCTACCCTCTCAACTTTGTTTTCTAAACTAAATAAAAAATATCATCAACAGAAATTAATTTTGGATGTTTTGTCGTAACAAAAACTAGTTTGTTTTTTTTTTATATGGGTGACACTAAAGCCTATAACAAACACAAAATTTGTCTATGAAGAAGCATAGTGAGTATGAGAATTTATATAGAGAAAGTAATGAAAGATAAGAAAAAGTAATGGTTGTAGAAGAAAAAAATGAGGAGTCCAAAGAAGATGAGGTGGGATTGAGAGGAAGAGAGAGTATGTGAATAGAGAGTTAGAATAACAATTTTAAAGACAAGAAATCAAAAGGGGGTGTCAATAAAAGCAGTTTCTGTTGAACCCAAAATAACAATTGAAGCGGAAACTACTTGGACAAAAAATGTGAGACAATTACTTGCGGAACCCCTCATTTTTTAACCTACACGTCCACAACTGGGGAAATGATCGAATTGCCCTGTTTGTTCCTCCCTCACTGGACCTACCATCGTCATCATTGTTGCACCTTCACCGCTACAGAAGAGGAGAAGGATAACGCTACAGTTAGAATAAGAGCAAAACAAAATCATGTTCCTGAAAACTCTTTATAGAACACTTTCAGAAAGTTTGTTCTGAAAAACTTATTTTAAAAAGTATTATATACATTCTAGAAAATTTATTTTGAAAAATCTGTTCCGAAAAGTTTATTCCAAAATATATTTCATACGTTTCAAAAATTTTATTTTACAAATTTTATTCCAAAAAATGTATTCCAGAATATATTTCATAAATTCTGATAAATGTGTTCCAGAAAAACTTCCAGAATTAATAATCCAGAAATCACTTAAAATAAGGTTTAAATAGTTATTTTAAAAATTACAGGGATGCAGATACAAATTGAGGGAGTGCAAGAAGTAATTGCCGAAAGCGAGAAGAGACCTCTATACTAGGCTGAAAACACAATAACGGCCCATAAAATATTTGAAATAACATTTTGGTTTTCCTCAATAATTTATTCATAATTTTTTATGATTTAAGTTTCCAGATAAAGGAGTTTGAATTTGAGAGAAAGTGAAAAAAAAAAAAAATCTAAATTTGAATATTTTATCTCGTTATAAAAGAACTGTAAGTACATTATTGATAGTTCCAAGAATAGTGTTAGAAAACCACCACTTACTAAACTAAAGATGAGCTACTACAAGATTTAACACTTACTGAACTAAATATAACTAAAAACCATACACATAATTACGAAGAATTCTTACGCATAAACTCTAACACCAGATTTTTAAAATTTGTAATTTTGAACTAATTTTTTTGCATATATTTTATTTCTTCTACCATGATCCAATTAAAAAATAATAAAAAATTAAATACATGAAAAATTAGTAATACAGCTAAAATTTTAAATTGTTTAAATTCAAAACTAAGATCACAAATTAAAATACCAGATTCGCGAATAAAAAAACAAAACAAAGATCAAAGTTACAATTTGGACAAAGAATGAACTTCAATCCTCGAACATTCCTTGTAGCAAAGGAAAATATTTGCTCAAAAATATTCCCACCCAGACCAATTCCGTATTCAACTTCACCAGACACAAACATGGTGGACCTACTTTAACAGAGGGAGTACATTTTGTTGTCGTTTATTTGAGAAAATTATAAGAACATGCACATAGTGTTTTTTTTTTTTTTTTTTTTTTTTTTTTTTTTTTTTTTTTTTTTTTTTTTTTTTTTTTTTTTTTTTTTTTTTTTTTTTTTTTTTTTTTTTTTTTTGCAATTTTTTGTTCAATTTGTATCCATTTAAATTTACTGTTTTTAAAATTTTCATTGTGTTGTTAAAGTTGATCTTTTATAAGTTTTATGGATGCTTTATGCTTTACTCAGTTAGATATTCTATTCCATCTCATACTCGACTTTAGTCTATGATGATAATTCAGTGTTTGAATGCATTTGGTGATCCAATGAACCTTTAATGCGTTACTTTGACTATGCAGACAAAGATTGATAATTACTCAAAAAACTGTGAAGATCAATTTGTAAAGAAGGCCTCCTCATTCATTCTGGCAAACAAAGTAGGAACAGGTTTACAAATATATTTGCCAAGAATCGCAATGACAAGCCATTTTGAAGTACTACTGGAATTGTGATTCCTAGGAAACACAAATTTCTTTTATGGCCAAATAAATACGCACTGCATAGGGTATACTAGCAGCCACTGCAGAAGGTACTTCTGAACTACATACCCCACTCTTTGTCAAAGAAGTTTTCAACAAATCCAACTTAGTATAGTATTCTCTTTTTTTCATTTCTTGTTTCTTCATTTTAAAGATCAATTTAAATATTCACTCATTTATATATCTAGAAATTTCATAGAAAAGTAATGTTAAAAAGGAAAAGAAAATTACTGCATGGCCAAACGGTCATTCTCTGAATTAAATGAAAATACTTTGTCTGTGCTGGTCATACCTACCCTATTGATGCTGCAAAGCGATGAGCTTTTGGTATTAGGTTTGAGGTAAATATAGAAGTTGGTATTATATTATGCATAAATATGAATGAAGATCCATCCAGAAAACGTGTGATCTTTCACAACATAATAAAATAGGATTCAAATATTTAATAGAGAAGTTAGGTTGAAAGATTTGTGCAGAAACTAAATATTATGCATATTACTGCTATATAGCAGTGTGCAAGTAAAAGTTTGCACGTGAAAATAGATAAAACTAATGTTCCTTAGGGGTAGAGTCTTTTTAAGTCACTTTCCGTTGGCCTACAATTTCTTCCCTTCCCTTTTGGGAAGCCCTACTCTGACGTCAATTGCTAGCTGGCAAGTGGCACCTGTCGGTGATTCTCTTTCATCTATCCTTTTATGTTTTTCCCACTTGCACTTAGCCTTCACTTCCACTATTGTTTCTACCACTTCCATGTGCTTTTTTTTTTAAAGTGAGCCACTTGCATAAGCTTCTCTCACTTTTTGGAATATTAATACATAGATTTGATTTTGCTGTACCTTTCAGTTTTACTATCTTTCTGTCAAAACCAGTTTTTTCTTTGTTAAATTATTAATGTGTGTTTGGTTCAACAGTGATGTTTCTATTATGACGGTTGTGTTGTGCTGCAGGTCCCACAGAGAGTAAATCATGTTTCAGACATGCTTATTCTTTTAGGCTGTTTAGTTCCTGTGATTTTTTTTTTTCTCAACCTTTCAACTTTCTTTGCAGTTATTGTTTTGGCGTTTTCTAACTTCTTAGTCACATAAGTTCCTCACGGGCATGAGTGAGTGAACTTTGAATAAGTAAGTGCTTTGTGTGAAGATTTTGTATGAGTGCTTGAGGTTTGCCTTGTCAGCTTTTGATCTTTGATGCTTTGAAGTCGTATTGAAAAGGGTGATTCTTTTTTTGCAGTGGCAAGCATGGGAAGAGGAAGAGCAGATGTGAACTCTAGAAAAAAATTGGTGATAACTGTGTTGGTTTTGGTGATTGTTGGTGCTTTCTTCTACTTTTATTCTCAGAGTGGTGATTCATCTATTGTTGAGTATGGTGATAAATCTTTGAGACAATTTGGTTTGAAAGGGGACAAAGATTCGGGTGAATCTTCCTCCACACTTGTTGGAGGAGAGGACAGTGCTATACCAAAGAGCATTCCAGTGAGTTAATTTAAGATTTTGAACTGAATAAGTTTAACGTTTTCCCTTGACACTGCCCTAGAATCTAAGTTTGTACTACTATGGCATCTTCAACTTGTTTTTTTTTTTACCTTTTTAAGGTCTGTGATGATCGTCTATCAGAGCTTATTCCTTGTCTGGACAGAAACCTCATATACCAAACAAGATTGAAGCTTGATTTATCTCTGATGGAGCACTATGAAAGACACTGCCCAATACCAGAGAGGCGATATAATTGTTTAATTCCTCCTCCTCCAGGGTACAAGGTGACGTTTCACTCTCCAGGGATTGCTTACATTAGATGGAACTGAGAAAGTTCAGTGTTTTGAAATCTTTTTTGCTTAAGCTCTTAGTTTCTCATGTTGATGTTGATAATAGATTCCAATCAACTGGCCCAAAAGCAGAGACCAGGTGTGGAAGGCAAATATACCTCATACCCATCTTGCAACAGAAAAATCTGACCAGAACTGGATGGTTGTCAAAGGTGAAAAAATAGTTTTCCCTGGTGGAGGAACCCACTTCCATTATGGTGCTGATAAATACATTGCTTCAATTGCTAATGTAAGCCTCAACTACCAATGTAATGCTTAAATTGTTCTAGATCTTTTAATTTTCTGTCAAAATTGGTCCTAGTCCCCATATTTAAAAGCAATGGTTTTGATCCTCTATTTTGTTTGATTGATGAATTTCATCTTTCTTTATGAAACTTAGGATACTAAGGTGAGGGACAGATTTCACCAATTATAAGAAAATACAGTGACAAAAATAATTGCTTTTCAAAACAGGAACTGATACCAATTTTGACCTTAGAGAACCTAAAAACACATTTCACCCATAGAATAAGACAAATTTCTCACCTAATTCAAAGTATTTTAGCACTTAACCCATTCACAATTTTCTTACAGATGCTTAATTTTCCAAACAATAATATAAACAATGAGGGAAGAGTGAGATCTGTTCTTGATGTTGGCTGTGGAGTTGCTAGCTTTGGAGGATATCTTCTTTCATCTGATGTGATAGCAATGTCATTGGCTCCAAATGATGTTCATCAAAATCAAATTCAGTTTGCCTTAGAGAGGGGAATTCCAGCATATCTTGGTGTCTTAGGGACCCTAAGGCTCCCTTACCCGAGTAGATCTTTTGAATTTGCTCATTGTTCTCGCTGTAGAATTGATTGGCTTCAGAGAGATGGTATACTTCTCCTTGAGCTGGATAGATTACTCAGGCCAGGAGGTTATTTTGCATATTCATCTCCTGAAGCCTATGCACAGGATGAGGAGGATAGGAGAATATGGAGAGAAATGAGTGCTCTTGTGGAGAGAATGTGCTGGAAAATTGCTGCTAAGAGGAATCAGACTGTCATTTGGGTGAAGCCTCTCACAAATAGTTGCTACTTAAAGAGATCGCCTGGTACTCTACCTCCACTCTGCAGATCTGGTGATGATCCTGATGCTGTTTCCGGAGTTAAAATGAAAGCTTGCATTTCACGCTATTCTGATCGTGAGTCATGCTTCCTCTATTTTACAATATCATGGATATATGCTGAGGAAAATGTTCTCATATCATTAGTTGTTCTAAAATACGATTATGCAGTTGTTTGAATAGTTCACTTTTTATGAAATTGCTTTTGCTATTGCCATTATAGATAAGTCTTTGGATATGATATATATGACAATGCTAGATCATTTTTGCATGTTGCACTATCAATGGCTTTATTAGTTAACTCTTGTGTGCAGTAACATTATATTCTGGTGTTCTATGCAGAAATGCACAAGGCAAAAGGAAGTGGTTTGGCTCCTTGGCCAACTCGATTGACTACTCCACCTCCTCGTCTAGCAGAAATTCACTATTCTACTAAAATGTTTGAGAAGGACATGGTAACTTAAACTCTATCTTGTTCACCATTTTAATATCTTCAATATAATTCTTTCATTGATCAGAAGGAAGAATCAACATGAGCCTTAGACTAGCTGTAACAACAGAAGAAAAATATGAAAGAAAATACAAGAACAAGAGGGAGGGTGCTTTTAAAACCCTGCATTAAGCCACTCACAGAGATAGATAACTGAGATCACATTACTAGACCATATTTGACCATGAACAAGTTGATATCATATCCCCCATCTTTGAGGATGCAAACATTCTAGAACTAAGCTAAGGTAGTGTAGCTTAATAGGCAGGTTGTATGATAATCTTGCAATGGAAACTGACATGAACAAAGGAATGTTGGGTAGTTTTGTAAGAGGGCTGTAACTTTGTGCAGGAAGTTTGGCAAGAAAGAGTTGATAATTACTGGAGCAAGCTAGGGAGTAAGATTAAAGCAGGCACAATTCGGAATGTGATGGATATGAGGGCAAATATAGGATCATTTGCAGCAGCTTTGAAGGAGAAAGATGTTTGGGTTATGAATGTGGTGCCAGAAAATGAACCAAAATCTCTCGCCGTAATATATGACAGAGGATTGATAGGAGCAGTCCACAACTGGTATGGCTCTTTTCTTTCATGAAACAATTATTTTCACATTATCTAGTTATGATCTTCTGGGTGCATTTTCATGAGAGGAGTAATTGGTCATAGTCCTGTAGGAATCAAATTATATCAAACTAGAAAATTGTTTCAGATAATTTTTTTGTTATAGTTCAATAATCAAGACTTTTCAAGGTAGATATCATACAATTTAACAAACTTATCATGTTTGATGATAGTTTAGAGTTTATAAATTAGATGTAATTTTCATTCTTAATTAGAATAAATTTCATAAATTTATTTAGAATTGAAATACTTTTTATTTATAATCAATTTATCTTAATTTTGGATTGACTTAAACATGCTATTGGTCCCAATTTTATGGTTCTGGTTTTTATTTTTATTTTTTTTCATTTGGTTCTTTTAATTTAAAATTTTACTATTTTGACCGTTATTGTTAGGGTCTCCTGCTTAAGTGATGATGTGACAAACAAAAGTAATGTCCATAGGCAACAGGACACCACGTGGCACCACTTATTATAATGACATGATATTTTATATATTACATCATCACCTAAAGAAAAGAAAAGACCTCAGACATTGGGAATTAAGACAGTAAAATTTTGAGATATAGGATCCAAAATGATAAAATTTATATATTATAAAATTCATTTATGCATTTAATACAAAACTATTTTTATAAATTCATATTAACTATTTTTAATGATATTTTTGGAATATTATGTCATTTAAACATTTAATTTTTAAAAAATAATTTTACATCTATTTATAACGTTAATGGTAGCTGAATTAATTTAATGTTCTTGTTTTCATAAAATAATGAATTGTAGGGAATTATAATAATAAGCAACGGTGTACACTTTAACCATGATGATATTTTTGAAATAATAATATTAAATAAAACTGATATAGTTGAAATTTTATATATATATATATATACTCTTTGGACGCAAATGTAAAAAAAAAAAAAATTAATGTTTATGAGTAAATTGTAACTCTGTGTTATTTCATGTATTTTTAAAATATTTTTATGTTTAAATATGGACTATGTTTCCAATTATAACGATTAGGTGTAATTTAGAAACTACAATTATATATTTTATGAAATAAAAACATTAAATTCATTAGTTATTATTTACATTCTTAATCAATATGAAATTGGGTATAAATAAAAAAGTTATAAACTATTTATGTTTTTAAAATATTTTTAATTATAAATGATAATATTTAAAAAATATCATAAAAATAATAAATATTAATTTATTAAAGTAGTTTTATATCAAATATGTGAATAATTTTATAGTATTCATTTTATCTCGTAATATAAGATTTTACTATTTTTGTCAGAATGACAGGATTTTGTCTCTTTAGTGATGTGATTAGGTCAACAAAATAAAAATTAGGTAACAAATTAGAAAGACCAGAATATGCCTAAGCCTTTTACGAATAAATGAGTTCAATGTCAAATATCATATACAGGATCTTTTTTTGAAGGAAAAGAAAGAGGCAAGTTCTGTTACAAGAATATCTTATTGGGTGAAAACCAACATCAGTTATTCAAATTTTGACTCAACATGATCCGATAAAAAGTAATTTGTTACTAAACACGCGAAATTCAACTTAGAAGTATATTTTTATGATGTTGTGGATATATGTATAAATGGAACAGGTGTGAAGCTTTTTCAACCTACCCCCGAACGTATGATCTACTCCATGCATGGACTGTATTTTCTGATATTATAAAGAAAGAATGTAGTGCAGAGGATTTGTTGATTGAGATGGATAGAATCCTGAGGCCAAAGGGTTTCATCATTGTCTATGATAAGCGGTCAGTGGTAGAGTATGTGAGAAAATACTTGCCAGCATTACACTGGGAAGTTGTCACCAAATATGACATAGATGAAGGTAAAGAGAATGATGATGATCATGCAGTGGTTATAATTCAAAAGAAGATGTGGCTTACAAGTGATAGCATCCAGGTTTCATAATAGTGTCATGATATTCACAATAGAAGTTACCAATGTTAGGTGTAAGATGGTCACATTGATTCATATTCCTGATGCCTAAGTTTTCAGTGTAACTCTCTTCACTATAGACGTAAGTCGCAGTGAAAGCTCACCGAAATCATCTTATCTTTTTATTTGCATTTATTTATTAAATTTTGGACACTTCAACATTTTTATCCACTCCAAAGAGATGCTGATTTTTTTCAATTGATTTTTACATATTACTGTACTGATATTTTAGTCTTTGTTCTACACTTTTTCTTATGTTTTGGAATCACGTTTCTCGTTGACCACCTAGTTGTTAACCTAACTGATTGAAAAATAGTACTATTTTAGCATGGCAGACTCAAGAAAAAACATGTTTTACGAGAGTTGAGTCCTGCCATAACTTTGGGTTGTTATTTAAAGGAAAATAGTATTTTAGCATGGCAGACTCAAGAAAAAACATGTTTTACGAGAGTTGAGTCCTGCCATAACTTTGGGTTGTTATTTAAAGGAAAATAGTGCTTTGCTCAAACAATAGTGCACAACGCTCAACTCAATACTCTGACTCAATACTCTGACATAGTGCTGCTAAAATAGGATATTTTTACGATCGGTGAGGTGTTGTTGGTTTGTGATACTCTGCTCTTTAATTTTCTCGACATGCTCTTCATAAGCCTAAGCAACCTCCATGACTTGAAAATCACATTTGACCAATAAAAGAAGGTCTAATACTATTATTAACAGTTGTTTTAGTGAGTTCACACCATTATGTAAGCAACATTACTATAATGGGGGTTTGGAACTTTCAATCTATGAATTTCCCTTGTTGTTAGGTGGTCTTCCTGAAGCCATAAGAAGAAAATAAGAAAATAAGAACAAAAGTATAAACCCCAAACGGAATACTTGAGAACGTGTAAACCCCAAACGGAAAAGCATACAGAGTAATCACCATCTGGAGCAATTCAGTGAATTTGAAAACTTCTGTCATTTCTAATCACTTTTCTTATGCTTTTGTTTTGGGCCCTGGGCCGCAACTGGGGGAGTTAGTAGCTGCCATAAATTCCGTTTGAGTTCAGAAATTTACAATAATTCTCATTCCCTTTTAATGGGGAAAATAAACATAAATAACCTGTTCAAAATTTGCTTTACACATAGTGACAGTTTTAGTTTACTCCTTTTATTATCTAAAGCTAAATCGAAATCACAGACTTTGACGAAATGGCTCTTTTAAGTCCCATATTCTCATTATGGCATCGCATAATTTAATCTCGCAAAAATATTCGTGTCAATCATGACCCTTCTCAACTAGTTATTTATTTAATACTTGAAGTTAAACATTCTTCACGGCTAACATTTTTTCCCGGTCTAGGGGGTGAGGAAAGGGAATTTGGGATAGCGTACATTCTTTATCATGGATGCATGTCCTGCTGGGTGTGCTACTTGAGCTACGCTGGATGGATTTTCATATCATAGCCAACGAAAAAGAACTAAAAATGCATCTTAAAACAAATCACTTCATCCCATTTGCACCATCCAACCACATCTTCATAAAGGGGTCTAAGTTCTATATCCACTTGCAGAAATTGTCCATCCCTTACAATTCGCTGAAACTTGTAGACAGTAAAAAATAATCATTGAAACGATGAGACTCGACACGAAATCACAAACATGTATCTATAAAACGCAATTGTTTAAAGCTGAAGGAGGTAGGCAGACATTCACATGTGGACCATGATAGCATATGGTGTTTGGGGGCAAAAAATCTGTCGACCGTAATGTCTAGGAGGTATAAGCGAAAGAACATGGGCGGAGTCGATGACTTTCATACGGATAAGGCAACATCAAGATAAAAAAAATTCTTTTGATATAATTGAGCTCTAAATTTGTTACGAACTAGCACAACAAAGTCCTACAAAATTGGATTAGTACCATATTTTCAAGGAAAAACACATATTACTATATCATGTCTTCATAAATAGACAAGCTTCCTTTTACTCATGCAGACTTCAACTTGGAGGAAGTTGAAGCAAGATGGGAGAGAATTCTGTGGCCCACGAACATCAGAAAAACTCCCAAAAGTCCTACAGTTTTGAGTGTAGTAAACAAGTCCAGCTGCATATGAAAAAATGAAAATCAGCAGACAAGCATTTCATATACAAAAAAAGGTGGAATAAACTGTCTGACAATACTGCCCCGCCAGAATAGAGGATTAAAATTGTTCCACCAAAAACCAATATGGATCATTCTTACCAACTCTGCTAGTTAAGCATTTTGTTTAATCATTATCAAAATTTACAGAAGACTTTGCTTCTCATTTATTAGGATCACCTTACTTTATATCGAGAAATAAATATCACGACAGAAAAAATTGACAGAAACATGATAGAATATAAGCAGGAATACCTTTAACCAGAAAAGTACATAGAGCAATAGAACTGCAGCAATGCCGAGATGGAATAGGATGGCATAGGTAGCAGGTGCTGCTGAAGACGGAAAGTTTTTCAAGTTTACCCCCAAGCGTAACAGCTGTAAATGATATAAAAGAGAATGACAAATGTTAACTCCCATAAGGAAGATTAACCAAATCATAAGAAAAATACAGATAGGTAAACCAATACAAGTAACTTCATAGTTGCAACAACATTGAAGGATGCTAAGACAATCATCTATTCATAAACTTTGTCCCTCCCGCCCTCCTATGCATAAGTGAAGGAAATACGTACCTATTTGTCTACACATAAAATGCAAGCCTCTTAAACTGAAAAGATAAAATACTACTTAAACAGAAAAGACCCCTTGCTCTCCTTTTAAACCACATTTTAACATGGGAGCCAGTGAATTATTTGAAATGTGATGAAAGAAACAAGCAGTCTAATGCAGGAGTAGGTTATCCACTTCAAATCCACCACAAATGAACTTTTGTGACCGAAATTATACAGAGAAAAATAGGCATGTTGCTTCTATAAAGAAATAAAGAAAAAAGTAAAGCCATTTTCAATCTTCAGTTTTTATCCCAAAAGCTACCAAAAAATATCATATTTTCTGGAAATATGAAATGAAAACCATTCGTGTGTAAGTAACAACATAAAAGTTTTGAGACTATTGGTTTATGATGTGGTAACAAAACATCTATAACCAAGCGGTTTGTGTTTGATCCATGCCATCCTCAATCTTCTAGTTAAAGACAAGATTAACTTCAGCACGAACTTGGTGGGCCTGTGAATTGTCCATACTTCAAGCACAAAGGGTTCTTGCATGAGGGGTCATGCTAGAAGTATATATAAAAACCATTTCATGTATCTTTTGCTAACAGCTTATGGCTTTTGGATGGTTGGTTTATGAGAACATATAATTCAATATTTTTTTACAAAATTCATCAAATGTTAGTTAACTAGTAAAGAACAGTCACAAAAGTAAATTTAAAGTAAAAATAAATAATCATTTCTAGATAACTTCACTGCAGCTTCTTTTTCCACTCATCTTATTTGTCACATTATCTACACTGCCTTTTCTCAGGCATCAACAAACGTGTGCCAGTTTCAAGGGAGGATTATTCACAATACTTACCCCAACTAGAAAGCCAATAAATGGCAGAAGAGTCAACCCCAAGAAAGTACGAGAGAGGTTCTGGGGTGGTCGTTTTTCAGGAGCCCTGAATATGTGGGCTATCTCAGCTTTGGGACCATATCTTGAGTAAGGATCAACAGGGAGTGGAGGAAGATGCGCTGCCTTCTCGGGAGCTTCTGGAAGTTCTAGATCAACATGCCCAAGCGGCCTCAAGAAAGAGTTCTCCTGAAACCACAAATTTTTGCTTAGATTGCTTGTTTTATCATGTATCATGGAGTTAGGGGAAACTAAGAAAATCAAATATCGCAAGATACCATGACGGCATCTCCAACTGTCAGCTCAATGTCATATCTGCCCGAGAGATAATAAAACTTCTCCACCAAACCAAGAAAATCCTAAGAGCCAAAATTAGAAGAACATGAGCAAAATAATAACATCTATACTGAAATGACAATTACAGCTATAATGAAATGACAATTACAGCATTCACATATTGCACGTAGTTCAAAATGACAATCAATTACAAGCTTCTCAATCCCAGTCCAGCTCTAAAGAAGTTACAGAAGGTCAAATATTGGTCATAGTTTCTAGATAATAGATAAGTAACCCCTCCCTTTCAAGTAGTTAAAGGTACAATTTATCAGAAACAGCATGTGATTTCTAATGTTGAAAATTATATGCAATCATGCACTAAGACAAAATATTTATTGGACTTTGGCAAATAATAACAAGCATAATGAGAACTAAAGAAGAACATTTGAACATAGATAATAAAATATGTAATAAAGATACTTAACAAGAATAATCTCAAACTTCTTGCCAGTATTTCCAACCACGAAGATGTGTTCACGTTTTGTCTCATGCTTCAACTTGAAAAATGCCTGCAGAAAAATAATCCCTCAAGAAACAGAACATTGAAATGGAATTCACTTGGAAGGTTCAAGGCAACTACTACAGACCTGATGAGGCTTAAAAGCATGACCATGAGGTGTTGTCAATTGGAAAGAAAGGCGCAACTTTTGCAAGTGGTTAGCTGAGAGTTCAACAACAGCATTTCCAGCCAAATCTAACCTGGATAGCAATATGCCAATTGAAATTAAAGAAATAAAAAAATGCAAAAAAGTTACTAACAGTTAAATACATAACTTAAGATTCAAATGCACATAGACTACATTCATACATCAAACATAATAAAATGATAAACATTTGACAGTTAGATGTGTAATCAGTAACAAAGCAGACAGATCACAAATACAACGCAGAAAACTCTTTAAACCAGAAAGAAACAAAAACATACTTTTTCTGGGTTTCAACACTTCCAAGATCACTGTCAAGAACTGTAATTTCTGCGCTCTTGACCTCAATAATGCCAGTGACATATATTGGTACATGAATTTGACCTCCAATAGCAAAAGCATTTTCACCAGCAGAATCATGAAGTTCGGTCTACAAAACGGGCTTGAAATAGTTGACAGGCTGATACAAATACACCTTGATGCAACTGAAAGGAAAAATATTGACTAAACAAGCAGGTACCTCAAAAACAAACACATAAGTTCCCACATCCACATTGTCTGGGAAAGCTTCCAAGACATGATTTCCATTACTTTTATCATATTGGAGCTCCTGTGTCATCAAACATCAGCAGTGCTTCAAACAACAGAAAGTAGAACACACCAGAGATATGAAATAATTCCAAGATATAGCACAATGTGGGGAGGTGGGGGAATAATTATCAAGTCATGTTCCTCAAAATAAACTATTGAGAATCATCACTCACCTTGCTCTCAATAATAACTGAATCTTTAGCATCAGAGCGGAAAGCTAGGACAAGCTTAACTGTTAAAGGTGGTGCAGCTGAACCAAGTACTGTATTCACCCTAACCTGAACAATTTTGAAATAGAAATTTATCATGTTTTAACAGGAGTAAGAGTGAGAACCAGAAAAACGGCACAGTTATAAAAGGGTTGATACGTATTTAACACAGCCAACTGATGCATGAGATGTAGTACTACTTCATGTAAATGAATAAACAAGGAATAAATGGAAAAAAGTGCAAATGGAAGAACTCATTAAGCCTCAGGACAGAATAAAAGGTAATGGAGCAAAGAAGAGAATAACACGAAGAAATTTTAAAAAATAATATTGGAATTGAGAGGACTGATAATAACAAATAGTATCCTACAGCAACAAAGGAAGCCTAATCAAAACTACGTGCTGTATCAGTAATTGTTTTGGTATTGCAGGATTTTGACAGGAGGTGCGAAAAATGTATGCTTGAAGGATGGTTCAGGCCAAAATTGGATAAAAGTCATAGAGCCGCAGAATATTCTCTACTCTTCTTTGTTTAAAAGGAATGTGCAGATTTTGTATGATGTTCAGAAAGAAAGAGTGCACATCATCAACCAGTCAGATATAGAATATAGGTGGGAATGAGAATGTTGTTTCTTTCTCGTTGGCACCAAAGTTCTACATCACTATCATTATTTCCCAATTTCTAAGATCTATTAATTACAAAACTCCCAAAATTAAAACTCTAAAGAAGTTAACTTCATTGAATACCTTGAGCTGATCTCTTTTGGATAATGAAAAAACTGTTTCAGGAAGTGACAGTACCAAAGGGATGGAAACCCTACACCACAATAAGAAATCCAAGGTACATAATGTTACTGAATAACATGAAGAGATCAATGTATGAAAAAGAAAAGAAGAAAAGAGAGATATCACCATAAAGATTTGTTTCCAATATTAGATTGTTCTTAGAAATGCACTTGCCTGTTGTTCTCTAGAAGAGCTAATGATTCAACTTGATTGAAGAAGTCCTTGGCATCACCTGGGATTCCAATACCCAGGAAAAATTTTGCTAAACCCAACACTTTATCCCCTGGAAGCTGGAAATGCAAAGCCGTAACATTAACAGAAAATTCTAACAGGATAAAAAATTATAATGTAGTCCATACACTCCACATACATTTACTTTTCCAGAAATTACAGAAGCAAATGCTATAACCCCTCGAACAACAGATGAAGTTGTGGAAAGAGAACCCTGAAGCTCACGTCCACCAACAAATTTCTCATCAAAATAGAAGGTTCCATCATCTGAAAAAGAGATAATATTTTCATCTTAGGTCAGAAGGATGAGGAATGTGGTATATAAGGAACAGCATAACCACTTAATGCAGTAACAAACAATTAAAGTCTATTGGGATAAATTAAAATTACTAGGAATTTGAAAACCAATTAAAATTATGGAAGAATTGAAATCGGTTCAGAATCATAAATTTACTATTTGGGTTGTGCAAAGAATTAAGGTATATAATTTCAAATCCAAATCTAGTATTTGAATATAAAATCTAGAATTTAAAAATAAAATAATATAAATCTAATATTAAGAAGTTATTTAATATATAATAACCAAACATTTAACATTTAATAATATTATAAAATAACAGTTTAAAATTTAAAAAAAAATGGTTTCCTAGGTTTACAATTTCTTATAATATAATGATATCTTACATTCACATCTACTTTTGTAAGATCTAGATCTGATTTTTATCTTTCAAATTTACCCTAATGTCATTAGAATAACAATATTGTACGACAAGACGAAAAAGAAGCATGAGGAACATCCTTTGTTTTCGGGTTCAGCACATTTAAATTCCTCGACGTGGAATTGAATATTTTTAAGGTGTTGGCTAAGAAATGGAAAGATCTTCCACTATTTATTTTGTAATTCCTTGGAATTATGACTCTAGTTCCAAATGAGCTTCCAAACATAAAACAATTAATATGCCAAATTCTAATTCAATGCTCTCAGTACCAAAGAAGCACTTAGAGAAACTTTGCAGGGGGAAATCCAATTAGGGAGGACAGGGCATAAGTGAGACTTCCAGCAGATTGATTAATGTTAAGTGGCACCATGTCTGTTACACACTAAAGCAAACATTGAATTGCTATCCATATCCTCAACCCTAAGAGATATACTGCTGCCAAAAACAGGCCTTCAAGACTCAAGCATTTGGAAGAGGTGTATCTTCTATCTTTAGGTCATTTAGTTTATAAAATGGGACAAAAATTGATAAACGGTATAATTATTAATTACTAACAATGGCAGTCAACTCAATTGATGTGTACCAGAAAATATGTATAGTAACAAACAGAAACTCAGTGCTGTTAAAACTTGATATTTTTCTAGTTTACAAAAGAAAAAAGGAAAAAAACTTTCATGAGGATAACTTCCAAAGTGGGGACTGAAAATTTGCAACACAGTCAGCATTTGAACCTAAAGGGCCAAAATGCAGCAAAGAAGTGAAAGAACCAAAAGAAAGATTGCACCACAGCATAAAATGCAATGACATTGGGAGATAATAGTATCTTCCATCTATCAAAGAACAGGCTCTTTTAAAGGTAAAGCTATGGCATCTACATACATCCATTCTAGGGGAATCAAATTTCATAAATGAATATTAAGCCTTATGTTGAAATTTGAACGAGGTTAAGATCAGAGATACACATACCATATTTCTCAATGCTGTCAAAAAGCTTCAATATATCACTTTTCACTGTATTCACCTGACAAAATTGGAATGACATAAGATAACGATAGAAGTGCCAGGATGCTCAGGATAAAGTATGGTCGCAAGATGCACCATAAACAACAAAGGCAACTAAAACATAATCTAAACAGGTAAAATGTCTAAAAATGCAATACTTATAACTTTTGAAGTTTAACCTTAGATTCAAAATATATCTCAAAAAAAGGCAAAATTTCAAGTCTTTGTTTGAATAGATTTTTATCACTTTGCTCACCATTTAAATTCCATTTTCACTTATCAGTTCCCTGCTTGTCTTAACTTATAGTAATTCAGTTTACAAATGTTCTAATGAAACTTTCTCGACATCAATTTTATTTGGTATTAATGTATATACTTTCGTCCACATTAATTGTAGAATTTAAACACAAAAATGAATCTTTTCAACTAAGCAAGCTTTAAAGTTTAAAATCTCAAAGAAGACTGAAGCAGGTAAAGCAACCAATTTAAGACAGATTTTACCCTAGACAGATCAATTTCAGAAGATGCTAATGAGATCACTCCCGCCAGTGCTTCAAGTGCTAACCCTGTGAAATATAAGAATAGCTTAAGTTGTCATTATAGATAAACAGCAATATTTCCAAGAATTCCATAACGCTAGTTTCAATGCAGATTGCAGAAAACATAAAATATCATCATATTTCCATATAAATCATTACCAGCAGCATAGGTGCTAGACTCTGGCTTATCAGAACTATAGCGCCATCTTCCATCACTTTGGCTCAGAGCCTGCCAATAATGCATTACAAGAAATAACATTACACATCATGACCATCTAAATTACAATTGCAGCAACAAAAACATAAGTTGTGAAACGAAAGAAATAAAACAGGGGAAATCCTATCACCATGTTATATGAGACCAGAATGGTAGCTATGGAGAAACAAAATAAGTTCCCACCTTACTCAATACCAAAGACACTAAAATGTAAAACGAACCTTGATTGAGTGGAAGGTTCCATCAGCATCGGCAAGAAGCACATCAACATCAGAAACCTGATCCTGTATATATAGAAGGAAGTGATCAAATCCAGGATCAAACCATAATGAAACATAATATCCCATTGCAGTTGCAAGTGACAAAAAAAAAGGCATAGTCCTTAAAAGAGAGACAATTCCATTATTTAAAATAACATAACATGAGAAATTTTAGCACATTAGGAGAATATTAGAAGGACCAAAAAAATTTCTTTTACATATCAATTAGATTAGCCGGATGACATGGAACTAAAGCCAAGTGTACTGTGAGTATAAAGGATGGGAAAATAATTTTCTACAATGAACCACAGCCTCCTCAGAGGATTCTAATAAAAATTCACATAACAGCCCACTGGGTTTACCAGCTACGAAGAAGGATAAAGTCTAGAGAATTACCTTTATAAGAACCAAACTTCCTATTGAATAGTACATGTCAACCAAAGTGCTCGCATCACTGACAGTGGCTTTAAGTCTCACAGCAATATCCTTTACAAGATAAGCAAATTGCAGGATCAGTTTTCAGACTTGCAATTTAACTACACAATATAAACTTCATAACACATGACATTCAAGCGCAACCTAATCATAAAAATATACCCATAGCACAAAATTACCTTGATAACGTCCACATTAACCTTGCATTTTAATATGCCATTAACCTTTAATGCATAGAACAAATCCTTCACAGGGGATGACGACCCAAGATTTTCCACTACTTTCTTGCACGTGGTTGCGCTCACATCAGGCTTATTCCCAATCCCAAGAATCTCAAAAACTCTGAGGGCCTCATAGGCCTCTTCTAAACTGATAAGAAATAAGAGGATAAAAATAAGTTGACTTATATAGAGTTGTCTAAAATTTCAAAGTGATACGACCCTAACATATCAATTCATGACAGAAAAATAGGAGATTCACACCCGAGCTATAACAATTTACTAAGGTCTTAGGATGTGCTTAGATCTCAATGTTGCATTTCAAACAAGCATGCGAGACAACAAAAAATGACATTAAAATAGCTAGTGCACGGCTTTCGAAACAAAACTATAACTAAATGGCGGCAGTGTAAGAGTACAATGTGCATCATAGTCTACATCAAGGTTTTAACTAGCGATCCAGAAACAGGTTCATTGCTCTGCAGTTGCGGTGACCCCAAAAACCTTATGTTTAGACTAAGATTGCGGTCGGCAACTGTTTTTAAAACCTTGGTTTGTATTTACGATACTCTACTTCGACAAACTGTTCACTAATTACACTAATTCATGAAATCAATTCACGACGAAACCACAGTTACTCTTACGAGGCTAATGACATAAGGATCCATGATCTACATATCAGAACTAAGCAAAGCATTTACCAAATTAAACAATACGCAAGAAACGGAGCTAGAGAGAGTTCAATTGACCTTGAAAATGAGCCATCGAAGAGCTCCGATGCGGCGGAACGGTGAGCATCAGAGACGGGACCAGGAATCGTGACGGCTCCGCAGATCGAAGCAGCGAAAAGCAGCGCCAGTAATCCTCCTAGGTATCTGGCCATTCCTGCACCGATGAATCTAAGAATTTCAAAACACAGGGAATCGCATTTACAATTTGGAAGCGGATCGACGGCAAATGTTAGGTTTTTGAGGTCGAGAAGATGAGAATTAGGACCTACGCGGCAGCAGCAGGAAGATGAGAAGGAAGAAATGCACTTCCCTGCGACGACTTCAACTCAGTAGTGTTACCTTCGAATGCAACTGAACTAGAAGTCGTCTTTGGTCGTCACATTAAATTTTATTTCCAATATTGTCCCTTAAACCACGTTTTTAGTATTCTCTGCAATACTAAGAGAAAAATATTAAAATGAGTATTTTTTTCATTAAAATATATAAATTAATTTTAAGTATAAAATAGACTTGACTATAATTTTCTTCTCTGTATTGATAATTAAATTTTGCCAGCATTTTTTTATTTTTCAATATCTATAATTTTAGTTTTTAATTTTTCACACAAATTAATTTCTTAACTTTTAGTAATAGTTTTCTATTTTACTATTGGTAGTTTTTATGACACGGTGGAATCGAAAAAAATGTACGACACTCGTGACTTATTTTTATTGAAAAGAATAACAATAATAAATATAATTTGATAGTAATTTAATATATTTTTAAAATTAAAACTATAATAAAATTATGAATAATTAAAAGTTAAGGGACTAAGATTTAAAAATAAAAAAGAAAAAAATATATTTTTCATAAAAAAATAGAAACCGAAATTATCATTAAGTCGGTAAAGAAATAAATGTCTCGTGTGTTTTTATAGTAGATACTTTAGTTTTGTGTCTCAATAGGATAAATATTTTTCAATATAATAAGAAGAAAAAAAAGAGAGGGACTAGTAATTTTAAAAATTCAATGGTTAATCATGTTTTACTGTAAAAATTCATTTTAGTTCTTTAACTTTTAAATTTTAATTATTTTGCCTTGTGGTTTATAGTCGCCACAAAGTATGTCACTGTAGACAACATGAATCTTTAAAAGAATGAATCCTTCAAAAAATGAAATTTTAAAAAAATAAAAATAACTAACAAATTTTCAGTATAAAATAAAAAATGAAAAGTATATCACATTTTTAATTTCAATCTTCTAAACGAAATGGGTATAAGAAATTAAGGCCATACCAAACACTTGAGTGTTGTCACTCGCCTTTTCTCTCTTACAATTTATTGTTTGTAAAGACGTAATTTTCTGAGAATGATTTAATAGGGGATATAGTAAGATATAATACCATAATTTATCATATCTTATTATTATATATTATTTGTTATATTAACAGGACAATGCTATGCTGTTATTTATTTTATTTATAAGTTAGAGTATACTTTAATTAAGAGAGTTGGATTAGGTTAAATGTAATAAAATAGGTTCTCTTTTTATGCATAATGTGTATATATAAAATATAATGATAATTAAAATAATAAAAATTAACATTTTATTATTCAAATATTTTTATATGATAAAATTTGTATAAGTTGTTTATATTTGCAAGAAAAATTAACTATATAAATAGCTAATAATTAATTTACATAATAATATTTATCAATAACTTTTAATTAATATATTATGTTATACGTATATTAATTATAATTTAAATCTTATATAAATTTTTATAAATAAAAAAACTTAATTATATATATAAAACATAATTAGCTAACATAATTAAAATTATATTTTTATCTTCCATTAACTGGTAAAAAGTACAAATTAAAACTAGAATTAAAATATAACTTATCATGTTCTCATTGTATCATCAACGTATAGATTATTTTTTTTATAAGTATATAGTCCCTACACATACATTAATAATATCTGTTTTATGATTCATTTCTCTCCACCAAATTACCCGTGTAATAAATAACTCACTTCTTTCTCTTATTTTTCTTTCCTGGGAAAAGGAAATAGGTGTAAAACATATTTACACATTTCTCTTGTTCTATATTGATTAAAAAACTCAATAAAACACTTGTTGACCTATTAAAGCAAATTAAAAATAACTCAATAAAACACTTGTTGACCTATTAAAGCAAATTAAAACGCAGGGATATCAATTATAAGAAGATGAATATGTTAGGAATAATGTATAATTAAAACTAGGTATATCAATGTTTACAAATGGGATCAATCTTCCTTCATCATATCAGTGGGGATATAATTTCTATCTGATATTTATAAAATTCCTAACAAGTTCTGTGGCATAAATAACATCCCTCAAAGCTTTATTGATATTTCTGATTTCTTTGACAATGCCTGTAACTACATTCTACCTAAAATTTTCATCATTACTTAAATCAATGAAGCATCAGGACACAAACAAAATAAATAAAATAAGAATGTTATATTTATATTATTTTACACATTTTAATTTGAGATACATGTTTTTTTCATTTATTTTCCTTTCTCAATAAACAAAAAACACTATTAATAAAAAAAAATTACTAATAAAGCGAAATGTACTTTATTAGGCACTTTAAATAACAAAAAAATATAAAACAATAAATAACAACACATCTCCAGTAAATAAATTCCAAAATTCCAAAAACAAAAGCAAAACCACCATAAAATTGAAAAAAACTCACTCATTAAGTAAATAGCTTCATCATTAGTGTTTTAATATTTTGATATTGAAGACACTACTGACAATATGTAACAACCTAAAAAATCTATCATCTGAGTAGAAGTGGTAAAAGTGGAATGAACATTTGATTATTATATTATTAAACTGAAAACACGTATTTATAGAAAAAGTTAGTAATCAAGTCTCATTCCCACTTGAGCCAACATCTCTCTAAAACCTCTGACCTCCCTCTTCTCTGACTTCTCTCTAAGACTTCGCGTCTGTCTTCCATCAGTTTCTCGAGCAGAGCCCACCGTTGGACTCGTGGCGGAGAACAGAGCAAGTCTATCCGATCAGAATCTCCAATAGAGTAAGTTCGTTTTCTGCCCCTTCTCTTAGAATCAATTTTAGGTTTTCGCTTTCCTCTGTTTACTGAGCTTGCATGTGGCCTCTGAGCCATCAGACGGTGGCTCTGTGAGCTTAGCTTCATAGTCTGTTAGTCTGATCGTTGATTAGAGGTCCTTTAATGCAGATTCGAGTTCCTGAGGACCATAGGCTATTGGGATTGTTATAGAGAATTTCAACTGCAATTCAGGTAAGGGAAGCTAACCTTAGTGCTTGTTTGATTTACAAATTTAAGTCTTGAATAGAGAAGTTAATGATTGTAGTAATTGTACAATTTGT
>Ga0209700_104884_pt1 | contig 23456 bp, 18 predicted proteins | sample SiratroredBW_FD_187528 | JGI IMG/M metagenome (GOLD analysis project Ga0209700, IMG submission 187528) | Root nodule microbial communities of legume samples collected from California, USA - Siratro red BW (SPAdes) (version 2) | ecosystem: Host-associated > Plants > Roots > Nodule | place: USA... | reverse complement strand
TGCTCAAGTGTGGGATACTTAACACAAGGCAAAGAGGTCTCTATTTATAACCTCCAAAGGCTCCTCCACCTTGTATTTTAAGCAATGTGGGACTAATTTGGTGAATATTGGTGGCTGGAATACTACAAAAAGTTAAGCCATGTATATCAAAGTTAGACCCACATTTCATAAAGCCCTTTCATGAACATTAGTTCCTTCTGGGTCTGAGCATGAAATTCTAAGTAATGGCATAGGCTTCAAATAGGTATATAATAATTAAGTTTCAAACTTTGCAATTTGCTTACGTATCCAACCACACAGAGAAATAATAGCAAGTAAGCAAAAAAAGAAAAATGCTTTAATTATAGGAAAATCATGATTTGGATTACTTTAATCATTGGTGCAATTTCCCTTTACGAAATTTCAATTTATTTGCTCTCGATAAATGCAAGAAACTAAATTGGACCAAACATTCTAGTTTCACATTCTTGTAATCAAAATGAGGCATATCATAATTTTATAGGATTCATGAAATTGGGAAATAATTATCGAATCATAAATTTAATTAACCTTAGCTTTGATACCACATAATATAAGATAGTGAGAGAGACATATTTTAGAGATTAACTAATTATATTTCAATCTTTTTATCTCAATCTATCTCTTTCAATTACTTTGTATATTATGTAGAATTATTATATTGTAAGGACACAATTCTATCTTTATATAACTAATGTCCATCAAATTAATTATCATTAATAATTATAAAAAAATATCTTCATTAATTTATTTATTATTAATAATATTTGTAATCCCATCAAATTGATTATCATCGTATAATTATAAAATATATAACTTCTTATAATCATCCCATAATTTTTTTATTTTATTAAATCACAATTTCATAACGATATTTCATGTCACGAAATAATGACCAAATATGCATGCATGTTGTGAGAACCATCTCTCTTATAAGTATCCCTAACATCACTCACTTGTTTCATCATCCATCTAGAGTACTATTACAATATTCAATCCAAAATACCCCAACCCAAGTCACATTTACTAGTTTTCTACTATGATGAGAGTAAGGGTTCCACTGCTGCTGTTGCTGGAAATTCTTTTCCCGGCATCACTTTCCGTCTCATTTAGCAAGTCGGATTCAGAAGGAAAAAATAACCTCTTCTACTTAAGCTCTGACAGCTCCTTCCACACTCTTTATAGAAACCAATATGGTCACATTCTAATACTGTTTAGTATCAATATGCAACGGTTCGAGTCGTTGCAAACTCCGGAATGTTCAACAAAATGAAATTTCTGATTAATAATTTCGTACTGAATACAAGATATGCTACTTATACTAAGTTAATTGAAATGCAACATGGAGAGAATAACCAACCCAAACAGAATAACAAACAACTATCTAAAGATAATGCTAAGATAATGTTTCTTCCCACTTCTCAGCCACGAACAAAACCCACTAATTTGGAGCTTGACCTTTTCTTGCGTTTTCCTCGGCGTAACCCACCACCAGCCATATCAGAAACGTCGGCCACATCAGCAACATCAGTAGCAACCACGTCAACATCTGTATCAATCACTCCCCCGTTGTGATTCGACTTGTCCGCAAGTCGTAAACCAGGGAATTGTGCCCGAATAAAAGCTGCTGGTTCCCAGTTGGCAGAGCCCGAACCTCCGTCACTCCACTCGATTAGCCACTCCTCTTCAGGTATTCCGTTGATAAGGACCCTGCGCCTGTTCAATATAGCGGCTGGTGTAACAAGTGGCTGATGATCCACAAATTCAGAAGGCCACGCTGTAGGCTTAAGTGTGTTTGCACCCTCGACAAACCGACACAAGAGGGAAATGTGAAAGACATTATGAATCTTAGCTCCCGATGGTAGCTCCAGGCAATAAGCAACTTCTCCAATGCGCTCCAAAACTAAAAATGGCCCGTAATACCGAGGGGCAAGTTTGGCCGATTTAGGTCGAGACACCGATCCTTGGCGATATGGTTGTAGCTTAAGAATACTTTGTCCCCGACTTGAAACTCATCGTCACGTCGCTTGCGATTGGCTACATCCCTCATTCTTTTTTGTGCCCGGATGAGGTTGTCCCGAAGAGTCTTCAACAGCACATCCCAGTCAAGCAACAAAGAGTCAACTATAGCAACTTTACTGGAACCTTCTTGGTAAGGCAAAATAGTCGGAGAAGGACGCCCATACAAAGCTTGAAAAGGGGACATATTCAAGGTTGTATGATGGGACGTGTTCAGTACATATTCCGCCCAAGGCAGGAAAGACACCCATCTCGTGGGTTGATCGTGAGTGTAGGCTCGTAAGTATTGCTCCACACTTCGGTTCATGACTTCAGTTTGCCCATCCGTCTGTGGGTGATAGGCGGTGCCGCGTTTAAGGGTTGTCCCACTATTCTTCATTAATTCTGTCCACAATTGACTCAGAAATATAGTGTCGCGGTCGGATACAATAGAAGACGGAAATCCATGTAATTTCACCACAATGTCCATGAATAATTGAGCCACTCGTGCTGCATCAAAGTTAGTTGGCAGGGCACCCAAATGAGTATATTTTGTGAGGCAATCAACGACCACCATGATGGCTGTATATCCTCTTGATAGCGGAAGTCCAACTATGAAGTCCATAGTGACTTGGTCCCATACCATAGACGAAATCGGTAAGGGCTGCAGTAGTTCCGCTGGTGGTTGTGTATTGTACTTGGTAGTTTGGAAGACAATGCAGGAGGCAACGTAATAATGAACATCCTCCCTCATCTTGGGCCAGTAAAACACCGCTACCAACCGTCGAAAAGTCCGCTCAACCCCCGGATGCCCAGCGGCAGGTGCTGAGTGACATTCCCAGAGCAGGGCTTCTTTCAGTTTGGACTGCCCACTCAGAACAAGTCGGTGCTTGTAATATAACAAGCCGTTGTGGGCAGAAAAGGGTTCAGTCAATCGTCCTTCTGATGCAGCCTGGTGCATCTCGATTAAATCGCCCAGGGTTCGGTTCTCCTCCAGCAGTTCCTTCAAAAACAGGGGTGGTGGTTGACAAAGGATGGGCATGAATTGGGGAAGGTTGGATCCCTCTTCCCGGCGACTGAGAGCATCCGCCACTCGATTGGAGATTCCTGCCTTGTATTCAACCCTGAACCGGAAGCCGAGCAACTTTCGAACATAATATTGTTGAATAGGAGTTTGGATTACCTGAGTGAAGAGCTCAGTAAGGGACCTCTGATCGGTTCTGATGATAAATTCTCTCCCTATCAAATACTGCCTCCAACGGTATACTGCTTCGACGAGGGCATGGAGTTCCCTATGGTAAGCGGATTCTGCTTGCTTGCACACGCCCAATTTCTTACTGAAATATGCAATCGGGTGTTGGGATTGCATTAGGACAGCTCCAATTCCGATATTGGATGCGTCGGTTTCGACTATGAAGGTCTCTGAGAAATTCGGCAGGCGAAGGACGGGTACAGTGGTCATGACATTCTTTAGTGATTCAAAGGCAGCGTCAGATTCAGGAGACCATTGAAATCCGTCGGTGTGAAGTAGGTTGGTGAGGGGAGCGGCGATGAAAGCGTAATTTTTCACAAAACGCCGATAATAACCGGTTAGACCCAAGAAACCCCGGAGCTGTTTAAGTATTTTAGGCTTTGGCCACGAAATCATAGCTTGGACCTTCTCCGGATCCACCTTCAAACAGCCGTCGGCAACCACATGGCCCAAGTATCCCACGACACATGTACAGAACACGCACTTGCTCCTCTTTACAAAAAATTGATTGGATTGTAATAAACCCAATGCAAGTTCCAAATGGTGAACATGATCCTCCATTGTAGCACTGTAGACCAAAATATCATCAAAAAAGACGATGATGAATTTCCGTAGGTACGGCTAAAAGAGTTCGTTCATGCAAGCTTGAAACGTCAAAGGAGCGTTCGTCAAACCGAAGTGCATGACCATAAATTCAAAATGGCCGTCGTGGGTTCGAAAAGCTGTTTTGTGGACATCTTGGTTGTGCATCCGTATCTGGTAGTACCCCGATCGAAGATCTAACTTGGAAAATAGCCGAGTTGAGCCGAGCTCATCAAATAGCTCATCGGCGGTCGGAATGGGAAAATGGTCGGGTACCGTGACGACATTCAATGCTCTGTAATCTACGCAAAAGCGAAATGACCCGTCCTTCTTTTTGACTAATAATACTGGACTTAAAAAAGGGCTGCGACTTGGCCGGATAATCCCTTGATCCAGCATTTCTCGTACCATCTTCTCAATTTGCGTCTTCTGCAGGTGGGGGTATCGATACGGCTTTACGTTGACCAGTTTGGTTCCCGGATTGAGGTAAACCCGATGGTCATGAAACCAGCGAGGGGGCAATCCAATAGGCTCCTCAAAAACTGTAGCATACTGTTGGAGCAACTTAACAATGGGCGGAGGAGTTTCTTCTAGTGCCGAGACTGGGTTTCCTGCTTCGTCAATTGGGTCTAAGAAAAATAGCTCAAACGCTTCCTCTAACTGGCTCTTAGTACACAGAGCCTGTAAGGTGTTGAGCGTGATGCTCCTACTAACGGACTGATCTCCCTTCAGCTTGATGTGTCGGCCCTCCCATGAAAAATCTATGGTTAAAGTAGCATAGTCGTGAGTGACGCGACCCAGCAAACTTAACCACTGTATATCGAGCACCACCGCAGGCCCATGGATCGGCAATACATACATGTCAATGTTGAAAATTTGCTTCTGAAGCTCGAGAGGAATCCGACGGCACAACTGCGAGCATTGCAGCGATTCTCCATTCCCCACATGAACGCGAAACACCGGAACCGTATCGACCTCGATTTTCAACTTTTCAACCACAGCCGGATGAATAAAATTATGTGATAAGCCCCTGTCGACTAGCACTAGTACTGGGACCCCAGAAATTGTCCCTGTAAATCGCAGGGATCGTGATGTAGAGGTACCCGCCATGCTGTTTAAGGATGAAATATCGGCGCCCACAACAACCCCCTGTTCCTCAGGAATCCCTTCCTCGGTAGGGGTCGTATCCTCACTGTCTAAGTCGTCCAAAAACATCAATAAGATGTTGTCACAACGATGTCCCCGATGTCATTTCCCATCGCACTTATAGCATAACCCTTTGGCGTCGTATTCTTGCTTCTGAGCCATGGTTAAACGCCGAACAGGAGGTGAGAATGGAGGCGGTTTAGCCGGTGGAGGCGGTTGAACGGGTTGAAACCTTGGCTGTGTTCCAGTGGTTGGCGGCATAGGGAACCGAGTTGTATTTTGCAAATGTTTGTGGTTAACTGTCTGCCAGGCCTCAAAAGTGTCTGTCATCGAAGTCTCCAGTGTTTGAGACAACGAGAAGACTTGTTAGAGGGTCAGCGGTTTGCGCAGTTCGAGTTCCCTGTTCAATGGGGGTTTGAGCCCTGCTGTCCAAATGGCTATCAGTTGGTCCTCTGTGGCGTTGGTAACCCGATTCAATACCCGTTCGAAGTCGGTTCTGAATGCAGCAACCGTGGTGGTTTGACACATCTTCGAAAGGACCCCAAAGAAATCCTTACGGTAATTACTGTCAAAGCGCTCCTTGATCTCCTCCACAAAGTGATGCCATGTATGCAACAAGTTATTGTTCCTCTGGTATTGATACCAAGAAGCGGCATCTCCAGTCATCATAAGGGAAGCGAGACGCAGTCGATGGTCCGCCAGAACTTGGTAGTAATCGAAATATTCTTCGGCTTTAAATATCCACGTATGGGGGTCGTCGCCGTTGAATTGGGGTTGTTCTAGCCGCAGCTTGAATGGTGTAGGACCATCCAATTCTCTCCCAGTGTTACAGAATTGGAGGGAACCGCCCGAGTCATGGCCAAAACGTGGACCTGTGCGTGGGCCACCAGCATGGTTATGTGGTCCAGCAGCAGGAGCCGTCACAAGTTTCCTGTTGATCTCGACGATAGAATTGTCATAAGTGGTGAAACGATTGTCAATGGAATCCAATCGTTACGTAATGGTAGCCAATTGCTCGGCTAGCAGTGTAATGGGATCCTTTGGTGGAGATGAGGATGACATCGAAATCAATGAAAGCACCAGTTGATACTGTTTAGTATCAATATGCAACAGTTCGAGTCGTTGCAAACTCCGGAATGTTCAACAAAATGAAATTTCTGATTAATAATTTCGTACTGAATACAAGATATGCTACTTATACTAAGTTAATTGAAATGCAACATGGGGAGAATAACCAACCCAAACAGAATAACAAACAACTATCTAAAGATAATGCTTCTTCCCACTTCTCAGCCACGAACAAAACCCACTAATTTGGAGCTTGACCTTTTCTTGCGTTTTCCTCGACGTAACCTACCACCAGCCATATCAGAAACGTCGGCCACATCAGCAGCATAAGTAGCAGCCACGTCAACATCTGTATCACATTCGTGTCCTCCAGAGGTTCGACCAACGCTCCAACCAACTTCAGAATCTTGAAGACTACCTTCTTGTGGAGTTCATGTCCAAACCCAACACCCTCCTTCTTCCTCACCATGCTCATGCTGATTTCCTCCTAGTTGTCCTTAGTGGTAAGTAATCAATTCATTGCATCACACTTGCTTCTCCTGCATGAATAATGTTAATCAATTTTTAATCATAGGGAGAGCCATACTCACCTTGGTGAACCCTGACGGCAGAGACTCCTACATTCTTGAGCAAGGCCACGCCCAAAAAATCCCTGCAGGAACCATGTTCTTTTTGGTTAACCCTGACAACAACGACAATCTCAGACTAATCAAACTCTCCATACCCGTCAACAACCCTCACAGATTGCAAGTACTGCATTATGTAATTCCAAACAATTTTTTTTTTTATAATACCTTGCAATTTCTCTCCAAATGTGATAATAAATGTTTGTCTTGTGGGACTTTTTCTTATCTAGCACAGAAGCCCAGCAATCCTACTTGCAAGGGTTCAGCAAGAATATTCTAGAGGCCTCCTTCGATGTAACTACATATTTGCGTTGCCTTTTAGCTTTGCTAGTAGTTTGCCTAAATGTCACACTTGTTGAATGATATCATCATATATATTTGCATTGCATGATTTTTATAGACCGAATTCGAAGAGATAAACAGGGTCCTGTTTGGAGAGAAGGGAAAGCAGCACCAAGAGGGAGTGATTGTGAAACTTAAAAGGGAACAGATTCGGGAACTGAGCAGACACGCCAAAACTAGTTCAAGGAAAGCCCTTTCCTCCCAAAATGAACCATTCAACCTGAGAAACCGTAAACCCATCTACTCCAACAAATTTGGAAGGTTCTATGAGATCTCGGGAACTGAGCAGACACGCCAAAACTAGTTCAAGGAAAGCCCTTTCCTCCCAAAATGAACCATTCAACCTGAGAAACCGTAAACCCATCTACTCCAACAAATTTGGAAGGTTCTATGAGATCACCCCAGAGAAAAACCCTAACTCCAGGACTTTGACGTGTTCCTCAGTTCTGTGGATATCAATGAGGTAATACAAAGAAAAACCATATGGAATGTGGTCTTAATTATACAATCTTAGTATTGAGTTGAGACTATAATTAAATAATGACTTTTTTTTCTTAACAAATTTAGGGAGGCCTTCTTCTGCCAAACTACAATTCTAAGGCCATAATGATACTAGTGGTTAATGAAGGAGAAGCAAAAATTGAACTTGTTGGCCAAAGAGAACAACATCAGAAGCAGCAAGAGGAACAGGAGGAAAGCTGGGAATTAGAGAGGTACAATGCTGAGTTGTCTGAAGACGATGTATTTGTAATCCCAGCAGTTTATCCAGTTGCCATCAACGCTACCTCCAATCTGAATCTCATTGCTTTCGGTATCAATGCTGAGAACAACCAGAGGAACTTCCTTGCAGGTATATATATATTTATATTATATATCATCACCAATTTGAATAGACCGCTCTTGTTTGTTTTATGCCACACAATACTTGGTGATGGGGTGTTTTATGTAGAATTGCTAATGCGTGATTGTGATTGAAAATTTGAAGGTGAGAAAGACAATGTGATGAGCGAGATGCCTAGAGAGGTGTTGGAGGTTACGTTCTCTGGGTCTGTTGAGAATGTTGAGAAGCTGATAAAGAACCAGAGGGAATCCTACTTTGTGGATGCATAGACTCAGGAACATGAAAAGGAGGAGAGTAAGGGAAGAAAGGGTCCATTTATCGAACATATATATGATGCTTGTGTTTTGTTTGAGTCCTTCAAATCTCTTCTTTCTGCTTAGTTAATTTCTTATGGTTGGCTTAGTAAAATAAATTTACTATGGTCTAATTATATTATCTAAATCATGAACTGCATTAAATGAAATTAAGCGTTAAGAGGAATGTTATTTATTGTTGTACTGAATAACTATTTATAGGACCATGTAACAGTAACTGAGCTCTACCTAATATCTTCTATGAATAAACAAATCGAGCTTATAAATGATGCTTGTGTTCTATGTTTCTGCTAAAAAATTTGATATGGTTAGTTGTTTGGGTACCAAAATACTATAATAAATTTACCCTGACGCTAAATTATGTCAATAGTGACGAGTGTATGAAATGAAGAACGCAAGTATGTATTCTTCTTCGCTCACTAAGAATAAGGTCTGGCAGAAAAATCAATTTAAAACTTTCAAAATTTGTTTTTTTATAATAGAAGTGGTGCAATCCCGAATTACATAAATATGTCTAGATCTAGAATTGTTATAGAAATGAACATACGAAAACTTTAAAAGAAGTTATGTTTAATATAATTTTTTTTTTCTTATTCGAAGTTTTGAAAAAATTATAAAATGAGCATTGGTGAACCCCGACGGCAGAAAAAATCCTACAAACTTGAACGTGGGGATGTCCTGAAAATTCTTGCAGGGACCATTTTCTATTTGGTTAATCTGACAACAAAGACAATCTCACACTAATCAAACTCGCCATGCCCATTAACGAGCTAAATTTGAGGTACTGCCTTTTCTAATTCCAAACTAATTACTTAAATTTATTCCTCTTACAATTTGTTTCTAAATGTGTTGATCAATTCTCTCTAGCATTTTTTCCTATTTAGCACAAAAGCTCGACACTCCTACTTGGATAATGGCAAAGCTGGGAAGATCTAACGATAATGAGAACTCGAGCTGTTTACGCACATGACACATTTAAACTGAACTCGTCGGTTCTGATACCACTTTATTGGATAATACAAAAGGATAAAACTGGGGAGATCTCACAAAAATAAGAACTCAGTCAAACCTACAAAGAAAATAACACAACCTTCAATCCAAAACCTTAAAATATTGGATTTGTGAATCTTTTTTCTTATATGTTATTTAACTTTTTCATTCCTAGTTAATGTTTGGACTTAGACTCGTACTTAATTACCAAACACTTGCATATATACAAAATACAGCATCAAACTACATATTCACATGCCATTTACTAGTTTGTCTAACTGTCACACTATCTAAACATATATATTTGCTTGGTTTTATAAACATATATATTTGCTTGGTTTTATAGAGCGAATTCGAGGAGATGAACAAGATTCTATTTGAAGAGGAGGGAAAGCATCATCAGCAAGGGGAGCAGAATCGCCAAGAGGGAATGATTGTGGAACTCTCAAAGAAACAGATTCGGAAAGCAAATTGGAAATTCAGAAAGTGGGCACAAGTTGGACGGCCCAAAAGCCATGATACATAGGCCCATTGCCATTGCAAAAGATGGAAAGAACTTATCCAATTTTAAAGAAACGCGTTATTATTTTAAGAAAGAAGATTAAACAATACTATATAATAAAAAAATGTGTCAAAATATTAATTGTTTTTTAGATTTATTTATTACTTTTTTTATTTAATGAAGGAGTTTCCAAAAATATATTTTCCATACTATTTTCATTATGTAAATTTTTGTTTATCAGCTAATTTGTCACCTTATATTTGAAGGAAATATTTTAATGACTAGGGATAGTTAATGGTTAATTTATAAATTTTTATATTCTTAACTAGTTTGAATTTCACCAGTGTTAATATTAAAACTATAACATTAGTACATATGCAAATAACTAAAATAAAAAAATGACAAATTTGTAAAAAAATTAAAGAGACAAAATTCACAAAACATGATCATAAGTAAAAAAGAAAAAGAAAAACAAGATTAGTGTTGTTGTGCTGTACAGCTTTGTTTTGGTTTGTTTAGTGTACCCACTTTTCCTAATTTTGTCGTATTTAAATAATTGCAGAAATTATTTAAGTTGATTTTTCTGAAAAATAATTATTAATTGTTGGTGGATATTAAGGAAGAAAAAGGAGTGGAAGAGAGAGAGAGAGGGCCGTTGGATGAGAGAGAGGGGGTTAGTGACAGTGAGCTGGCGACTGGTTGTCGCGAACATTAATATGGGAAGAAAAAAAGAGATAAAAGGAATGTGAAAGAAGAAGAACAAGGCGCGTCACAGTCACGTGTCTCCACTACCGACACTCCCAGCACACAGAAAGAAGAACTCACTGCAAATCTATTTCTCCATTAACAACATTGCATTTCGTTGTTAGATTAGGGATTAGGGATTGTTGATTGGTGATTGGTTTTCAAAATGAGTATGTACGGTAGGGATCCGTGGGGAGGGCCGCTGGAGATCCACGCCACGGACTCCGCCACCGACGACGAGCGCAGCCGCAATCTCCAGGAGTTGGACCGCCCGGCCTTAGACGAGACTCAACAGAGCTGGCTCCTCGGCGCCGGAGAACAGAAAAAGAAGAAGAAGAAATACGTAGATCTGGGCTGCATCATCGTCAGCCGCAAAATCTTCATCTGGACACTTGGCACTCTCGCCGTCTCCGCCGTCCTCGCCGGTTTAATCACTCTCATCGTCAAAACCGTCCCCCGCCACCACCACAAGCCCGCCCCTCCCGACAACTACACTCTCGCTCTCCACAAAGCCCTCCTCTTCTTCAACGCCCAAAAATGTAACCACTCATTTCACCATTTTTATGTGTTTATATCGCAATTCTAATTTAATCGATTAGTTGATTTGGTTCCTTGTTTTGTGCGTAGCGGGAAAGCTTCCGAGGCATAACAACGTTTCGTGGAGAGGGAACTCGTGCATGGACGATGGGAAGAAGTCTGACGGTTCGTTGGGTGTGATCAAGGATCTGATAGGCGGTTACTACGACGCCGGTGATGCTATCAAGTTCCACTTCCCCAAGGCCTTCGCCATGACCATGCTCAGTTGGAGCGTCATCGAGTACAGCGCCAAGTACGAGGCTGCCGGAGAGTTGGCTCACGTCAAGGAGCTCATCAAGTGGGGAAGCGATTACTTTCTCAAGACCTTCAACAGCACCGCCGACACCATTAATACCCTCGCCGCGCAGGTTGGCTCCGGCGACACCTCCGACGGGAGCACCACTCCCAACGACCACTACTGCTGGATGAGACCCGAGGACATCGATTACCCCCGCCCCGTCACGATGTGCAGTAGTTGCTCCGATCTCGCCGCGGAGATGGCGGCGGCCTTGGCGGCCGCCTCGATTGTGTTCAAGGACAACAGGGCGTATTCGCAGAAACTGGTTCACGGGGCCACCACGCTGTACGGCTTTTCGAGGAAGCAGAGAGGGAGGTACAGTGCGGGCAACGAGGCTGCTACGTTCTACAATTCGACTAGCTATTGGGATGAGTTTGTTTGGGGAGGGGCTTGGATGTACTTTGCCACTGGGAATTCCTCTTACCTGAAGCTGGCTACCACTCCCGGCCTTGCCAAACATGCCGGCGCCTTCTGGGGAGGGCCTGACTATGGTGTCCTCAGCTGGGACAACAAGCTTACTGGTGCTCAGGTAATTCCTTTTTTCTTCCCTCTTCGTTTTTCCACATATCTGCCACCTAATTAAGCTAATGGTGTTTTGATCAATCTCACTTTATTGACTGCATCACATTTCTTTTTGTTCTGGCTTCATTACTTCAATTTTGACTCAACACATCTAAGGCCAGTTTCAATTGTCAGCTTCTGTGTTCAGTTCCAATCAAGCAGCTCTACCATCGAAATCTTCTCATATGCACTTTTATCTTTTAGACTGGTTTTCTTATCTAACTTGCTGAACAACGGAGGTGACATGATGATTCTAGCGGAAAGGCTCAATTCATTTTACCTTTATTTTCTTCTCGTTCAACCATAACTTTCGGTGGAAAAGTTTATCCAAACGGCTTTCAAGTATTACTGCACTTTCAAGAAATTTATCGTTTTTATTCACAATGCTTTTCAACTCAAAACTCGAGCCATTCTCGTTAATTGTGTAACTTTAGAATGTTCCCTTGTTTTCAACACCTCATGTTTAATTTGATCATGCTGTAGGTCGTAGTCATGTGGACTATTTCATTGACTGCTTCGTTCTGAATTTATAAGAAAGTCAGTTCTGATATATGTTCAAGAGTGGAAGCGAAGTAACTTAATGTTTTGTCTTGTATTCAGGTTCTTTTGAGTCGATTGAGGTTGTTCCTGAGTCCTGGTTATCCGTATGAAGAAATTTTAAGGACATTTCACAACCAGACAGGCATAATCATGTGCTCCTACCTGCCAATGTTCTCCAGCTTTAATAGAACGAGGGGTAAATAATTCTCCGACTTTCAACCTTTTTTCTGCGCAACAGGTTTTCCAACTAATATTCTAATGAGGATAATGATGTCTTCTTCACCAGGCGGCTTGATTCAATTAAACCATGGTAGGCCTCAGCCTCTCCAATATGTTGTCAATGCAGCATTTTTGGCTGCCCTTTACAGTGATTATCTCGATGCTGCTGATACTCCTGGATGGTACTGCGGACCCAATTTCTTTTCGACTGATGTTCTTCGAAATTTTGCGAAGACCCAGGTGTGTGCTAGTATACTCTTTTGAGTTGTGCATAATGGAAGCTAATATCAAGTGTCTGGACTAATTATTTTCCTTTTACCTTTTCTGGGTGATTTTCTAGATTGATTACATTCTTGGAAAGAATCCTCGGAAAATGAGCTATATTGTAGGTTTTGGTAATCGTTATCCAAAACATGTTCACCATAGAGGGGCTTCTATACCAAAGAACAAGATTAAGTACAACTGTAAAGGAGGATGGAAATGGAGGGACACATCGAAGCCAAACCCGCATACGCTTGTTGGAGCTATGGTTTCTGGTCCTGACAAGCACGACGGTTTCCATGATGTCCGAACCAACTATAACTACACAGAGCCAACTCTTGCAGGCAATGCAGGTTTAGTAGCTGCGCTGGTGGCGTTGTCGGGTGATAAAAGCTTAGGAATAGACAAAAACACTCTTTTCTCTGCTGTTCCTCCAATGTTTCCGACTCCGCCACCACCTCCTGCACCATGGAAACCATGAGGTGTTGTGTCATTCATTGTCCTCTATCCGCTAAGTACCACAGGTGACTTCAGTGTATTGATGATTTCGAAGATGGAGGTAGATTAAAGCCAAGGGCGCGCATGGAAAAGTGGAAGTAGTGCAACTAGGCCTAGTCAATCTTGTTTGTCTAGGAGCAATCTTTGTTTCAAGATTAGCATTAAAATTTATAGTGGTACTTGAGACTGTCTTTTGTTTGTTTTTTTGTGATATACATAGTATGTATGTATGTATCAAATCTTGAATTCTTTAAACGTGAAAACGAACATAATGTAAGGAACACACTGATCTAATGTCTTACAGTTACCTTACTCAACTTTCTTTTCTCTTTACAAGTTTGAGGACCTTTTTCTTTTCAATTTTGCAAAAGGTCGTTAAGTTGTTCTACATGTTATGCTTACTCTAAATGCTGGTATAAACATTTGCTACATTTCCAACGAAACAAGTATGTATGAGAGTGCTTTTGAGGTTGAGAGCAATTCTTCTGGACCTGCCCTTGTACTTGCCAATTCAAACAAAACAAAAATCATTATACACGGAGGCGGCGTCCAGTTGCATTCCGTTGCTGAATGATGTGCTGATTTTCATATCCTAACTTTAAAGTTGCCGAATGTTCTTTCCTGTACTCACACGAAAGAATAAATCAATATAGTTTGTTTTGAAATAATGTAGTTCCGAAATATTTTATGATAATTTTTGCCGAGGGACCATGTCATCGAATCAGGTGCCAAATGATAGGGACCGATCCTCATGTCTAGTCTTGGACTGTGGGATATCATATCCCTTTCATGCGGAAGTTGTGGAAATCATTATCCGACACATGTTCCCCATGTCTATATAGGTGCACATACGTAAAGAAATACAATTGATGAATATGGCATTACCATTAACACTTAATGAAGGGGCATCAACATCTACAATTGAGCTTCCATGCTGTCCAATCTCCCTACTGGCAGTGGCAGAGCAGGAGTGTCATACCAAGGTCCCAAACCACCGATGTTCACGTGCATTCAAATAAACGACTAACACATTTGTATGACAGCATAAAATGGTGATCGAGACTGTCATGCAGTGTCAGTCAGTAAGCACCGAAACAGAACAACATAAGATTAGTTCAAGAGAGGTCACAAATTTACATAAGCATGATACATGGTCCCATTCGAAACTCAGACTTATTGCACCAATACAATTCAATCAGTCCTTCTCAACTAGGATTTCATATTAATTGCCTTAAGTAATCAATTCTTATTGAAGTAATAATTTACTATTGATTACTTATTATATATAATTACAGTTTTATCATCTAATGTACTCTCCTCACTCTTTTAAAATTCAATTATCAAAGTTGAATTCGATTTTTACTTTAATAACGTTATTTAATTCACTATTGTCTCCGTTAACCTGTTCAAAATATTGTTATTATATTACAACCCAATGACTTACGGGAGACAAACGATAGTAAATTTATAAAGGGATCGTCATATGAAAAACCAAATTACATAAAAAAAAAAGGGTGAAAATTTTATCATTTATAAATGTAATACAAAAGTAAACGAGTCAGGAAAATTTCGACCAACTAAGCTGTTTAGGCCTTTCAAGGGGGAGCTTCTCCATCTCAAAACACCCCTTCTCAGAAACAGAGGTAACTTCCTCATTCAACCCTGTCATTTTGAGTTCATTGAGCGTTCTCTTTGCATAAACAGTGAAGGCAATAGTGGTAACTATTGCAATAATGAAAGAAATAATGTTGTATACGATTTCCACAGTAGTCAAGTGGTGCTTCCCGTACTGTGCGTCAGCCAACGTCTTTAATAACCGACCGCTGACAAAAGAAATTAAGATGTTAGTGTGGGGTAAAGAATTATAAAGAAAACACGTTCTAAGTTGAGTCACATCTATATCCATCAAAGTCATCTCAATTCTCATTTAATGCGTGGGGTGCTAAAAAACACCCTGGTAATCGTGCTAAGAAAAAAAAGTCAGTGACGGCATTTGTCTGAACATCTAACAGAACTCAAAAAAACTCGTAAAGGTTTCCCTCACTGCTTTGCCTTCCAACCATATAAGGATGGAGGAAATGACAAGTGTCTTTGCAATTACAATATATTTTTCAACTCCCTTTTCTTTCTAATATTTTCCTTTTTCCACTTTCATTCATTTTCCAGGGGGTAGGGTAGGGAACTCATTAAGCCAATGAAGGACCCTAAATAGAAAGACAATCAAACCTGTAGATATAGATGAAAGCTTCTGGTACCATTCCAGCTACTGATCCACTCAAGTAGGGCCAAAACCTCATATTTGTGACTACCACAGCATAATTGAATATGGTATAGGGAAAAGGAGAAACCCTAAACAGTGCAACGACTTGAAATTGATGAAACCAGTTCCCCTCCCCAGCAAGCCTAATCATTGCAGCATTCTGGGGCCATCTCTTTAACCAGCGCTGGAGAATATAAAGGCAATAATCACAAATAAAAGGAAAAACCTAGTCAGAAAAAATGCAGCACAAAATTTAAGAAGATTGTTGGTCATATAAGAAATAAAATGACTTACATGAATGCGGTCACGAAACAGTAGCCCAATTAGGTAAGGCAGGACCATTCCAATGGTTGTTCCAACCATTATTATAACGAAGCCAAGACCATAACCAAAAATCATCCCAGTCAGCCACATGGAGGGGCCAGAAGGGATTAAGAATACTGGGAATAAAGCCAGAGAGGCAACTAGTACCAGGGCAAGAACTGGACGGCCAAAGGCAGTAGCTTCCCATTCCATGATTGGGTAAAGAACCTGCATATCAAAATTAAAATGATAAAGCATCAAAAAATAAATTTAATCAAATATTCCAAGCATCCATATGGAATGCATGCCATTCCACATGACCTGAAGTATAGAGTCTAAGCTTGTTTTTAGAAGTAGCAAAGATGTGATTACTATAATGCACTTTTTTAATATCATACTCAGAAGTACCCTTAAAATGACAGCAGACTTAGGAAATGAAAATTAAAACAGAAAGTGTGAAAAAGGGAATTTCCTACTGAGTTGAGGGAAAAGAGTCCATCTTATTTTGCTGCATTGACTTTCATCCATGCCATGGATCGCACATCAAGTCAATTCTTCCAGACATTTCCTTCAAAACATTTACCAAAAATATGGAAACTTGTTGGTTTGTGAAGATTGGCTATGTAAAATCGTGATTAAGGTTCTTAGACTATCTAATATTGTAGACCATCCGATAGTTCAAGAGTGTCCACTGGTATAAGATCATCTATCTTTCTTCTTAGTGCATTTGTCTTCAGAGCATATAGTGGTATCAAACCTCTACCCTACATTAGATTGTTACTTCCTTCATCTAACATTAACGAGTCTACCTTGTTGACTTTTCAAGCTCCAATGCGAGAGCACTACTCCCTTGTCTTCTCCAACAGCTTAGGTGTGATTTACAGAAGTTAGTTTTGATAGTTAATTTTGTATACATAGGACTTTGTATAAACTGTTTTAACCAACTGAAAGTTGAAAGTTCACTTAAAAACTTCAAGTTGTAATCTTTGTTAATAGTGGATTTCTGACTATGGGTATAGATTGAAATTTGTTAACACTTCAATTGGACCACGTGAATTTCTCTATGCTTCCTTTGTTACTCATCTTTTGTCAACCTCTAATTGTTCTTGTGAGTTTTTCTGTTATTGTTGTTATTCGTTTGTGTTTGGTAGATGGTCTAGTGGGTTTGTTTGAGTTATTTCCACAACAATAAGTAACATATCATTTCATATATAATTTCTACAATAATATATTTCAATTAAAAAGATTATAAGAACACTGAAGGTGACAGAGGATTGCCACAATTTAGTCAATATCAACGAATGCATATTAGCCAAATAACTTCAAGACCCGTTCATTCTGAACAGGAAATGCAACTGCAGAACCAAAATGGTTGTAAAAGTAAGAGGAAATACCTTTTCAAAAAAGAGTGGCACTCCCCATCTGATGAGAATAAAAGCAAATATCACAACGACAACACACCATAAAAAGGATTTAACCCACCACCAGAAAGACTTAAATCTTGATTCTGCTCGAGGCAGCAAGATTTCAGCCTCAACAGCCCTTGGTTCATCAGATATGACCAGTCTAACATATTCACTAGTCTCCCTCCCATGAGAGCCCGAGCCTGCATGTTTTTCCAACACCTCTGATGATTCTTGTGTCATCACTGAGATGCTGGCAGGCTATAATAACAGCAGAACAAAAATCAGAAGATGAGCATCAAACTGAGAGTGTATGATTCAAAATTCAAAGTGCATATCTGATTCTACACTGAGTAATTAAATTACGCAAGAACAGTCAATAAATAACAATATATAAAAAGAGAGGGACACCAGGGATTCTGTACCATCATTGCAGGCAACTAGCATTCCCAACCCAATACATATGACAAGAAAGCCAACTTAGTAAAATAACCCAAAAAGAGATACAAGACACCAACAAGATATTGAACTGTCTTATAATTATATGCAGGTGCAGTATTAGGGATGTAAAGATTTCAGAGATCCGGCAGGGTTGTGCTCTGTTCGAATAAATCCAAGTCAAACAGAAAGAAAAAAAAAAGGTGGACTACAGGAGTTATTGCATGAGTAAAATAATTTCAATCCTACGGGAGGAATAAATTTTCTTCAAGCATAATAAAGCTTATGGTTGATGAACAAAAAGTAAATGCAGACAGCAATATTGGCAGGTTTATAATTTATTTCAATCAGAGACGTCAATAATCCCGTGTCTTTGATGAAACTTCAATTTTATATAATTTAAGAAACCACACCCCTTGGTAGGTGCTTCCAAAACACTATGTTTGAACTTCTAAATTTTCCAAAATCCACTGAATTTCCTAAGCAAAAATAAATTAAATAAAATAATTCTTCTGTTGGAGACCGTGACGGCAAAAAATATAAACACAACCTAAAAATGGAACCTAGCTTCCAATTCTCCCAGCAATTGATATTCAAACCAAAATTGGTAGGGGAAGGATAATATTATATACAAAAGAGTCGAAATTGGTGAATTGATGAAAGAAACATAAAATATTTTGGAAGCCAATTAAGAAACAAAGAAAAGATATCAGAGTACTTTTTGTGACGAGTGAGACAAAGAAACGAACCTTGGGAGAAGGAGTTGAGCTCTGGCAATTAACGAACAGAACAAAGGAAAACAGAAGAGAACAGAAGAGAAGTGAATGGTTGTGGTTGGGCGGTGTGGGATTCTGAAAAAGATGGAAACGTCCCACTCACGCTACCACTCTCATTAACCAACTAACTTCATCTCACAAACCCCTTTTGCTCTTACCTTGCCTTTGCCTTTATAAATGTTTCCTTGTCACACTGCACCAACCATACAAACACACCACAACCTTCACTTTTCTTTAATCTATTTACTTCTTTAATTTTCTAAAAGCTCCAACAATTTTAATTCATTATTAATATAATATCAATTTGCTAACATAATACATTCATTAGTAATATTAATGGCAATTACTTATATATTAATTGTAACGTTTATAAAAAAACACTTTAATAGTTACTAGCGTGCATGTCCACATTTTCTAATAATAATTATTAATGGTGGATAAAGTTACAAACCAAATAATCAAGTAGGTAATTAAAAATCTATATAGGTAAAAAGATTCACATTTAAAAAGTATAGAATGTGAAGGTAGGTAATTAAAAATCTATATAAGTAAAAAGTTTCACATTTAAAAAGTATAGAATGTAAAGATAGGTAATTAAAAATCTATATAGATAAAAAGTTTCATATTTAAAAAGTACATAATGTAAAGAAGTTTTAATGTAAATATTATTAGATATTTAAATGTGAGTTTAAGTTTCACGTTAAATAAGATTAAGAAAGTTGAACAACATATCAAAAGAAATATTTACAAACTTAAAGATTAAAATTTTGAATTGAAAAGGTTATGATTCTCTTATGTGAGTTGACTCATATTTTATTATTTGAGATTTTTTCAATTTTTCTTTCAATTTTTCCAATAAATATAATTAAAACTTTTTTAGTATTATTGTTTATTTAATTTAATTTCCCTTTTAAGAAGAAGTTGTTCAAACAAATCCCTCAATTTTTAAAAGTACAAATATTGATGGTTTTGATTTATGCATAATTTAATTTATAGCTAACACGTAACAATAATGTATTAAATTTGGAAATGATAAAATAGGTTAATCTCAGTTGTTGGGATTTGCCAAAAATGGATCGAAACATAATAGTACACCAATGGAAATCAGGTGGGAAAGCTACCCACCCTTCCTAACAAACCAAAAGCTATAAAAAAAAATGAGAAAAAGTTATATTATTTACTTTGTAAAACTAATTTAAATAGATGGCTTTAGTTACAAAATATAAAATATGTACATAATTTAGTTTAAATTTTTTTAATATTATAGAAATTAAATTCATAAAATAAAGTAATGATCCTAAGAAACATATATTTTAATTCTTTAAAAATATTAAAATTTTAAAAAATTACACAATAAAAAAATTAAACATGCATTTTTAATGTGGAAACCAATAACTATCTCCATCATGTTATTTAAGACTGGACTCCGCGTGTTAACCTCCGTTTTAATTTTTAATAAAATAAAAGACATAAACCACAAACTTGTATAGAAAAGAATCGTAGCTACACAGCTCTAAAATATTTGGATTTAAAATATTTTCTAATTATCATAAATACGAGATATAGTTAGTTTGATTTATTATTAATATATTATCAAATTGTTAACATAAAAATTTATGGTATATTAGAGACGTTAATGTCAGTTATTTTATTCATATAAATATTAATAGTATGGCTTAAAAAAATTTTAATAGTTGCTTATATATAAATATTTTCTGTTCATAATTGGACTATTTATTAATAATGAATGAAGTTACTTCATTAAAAATTAAAAAAGTATATAATTAAAATTTATAAAGTCCGAAACACATTTGCAAATTATAGATTGCGAAGTGAGTTTAATTCTAATAGAATACTTTTATTTTCACTGTTAATAAAAATAGTGATTCAAATCTCTCAATTTTTTTAAAAGTAAACATATGAAGAATCACGGGTCTTTTAAGAGGCTAATAGATATTGAAAGTTCCAAACTTTTATATATACATTTTTTAAAAGATATATATATATATATATATATATTATTTAGTTTATATGTTAAATTATATCTTAATTTTCCAAAATTTTATTTCAAACTTTTGACTCTTTTAAAATTATTTAGGTTTTTCTATACGAAATTTTTAATCAAGTTTCACTCCTCCACTAAACTTGTTTTTTCAAATTAACAGTGAAATGTTAAGATACAAATATTGATGATTTAATTTACTTATAATTCAATTAATAACTAATGTACAGTGATAAGTAGAAAATTTAGAAACAAAGGCCAACCATTTACTTACTAACATTTATGGTCGGTATTACGAATAGTATGTTGTAGTTTAAATTAAGTCGCTAACATGATTTTGTGTTTAAATGTAGTTTCGAAACTATGTTTTTATATTAAACTTCCACTCTTTTGGATTAGTGAGGTTATTAATATGTTTCTTTTATCTCCAATTTCTTATTATATAATTATTCTTTCTTTTATTTTAATTACTGTCTTTCATTATATTGACCTCCTCTGTTGATTCCCATGTTTAACTATAGGTTTCAAATATGTTTATTTCTTCATTTTCAAATTTGGTTGCTCTACTTTACACATATACATATTCTAGTCCATAAATTGATCATCTTGATTTTTATTATGGTTAATTATATTTTACATTAAGCTCCTACTATGTTTATTCTATTAATCTATTCCTTCTATTTAAATAAAACTCAACAAGTTGTAATCAATATTGCACAACACTGTCTTCATTTATTCGCAACATAAAAGAAGCTAAACAAAACAATTGATTAACAAAATCTTTAAATATTATTGAAGTAATTTTTGTCTAAATTTTCAAGGAAACAAATATTAGAAAAATAACTAGAAACAACTGCAAATCATCGTCTTTTAAACATGTACATTATTACTTCTAACAAATATTCGTAAATTATTTGTAATTTATGATGCACACCATGTATTTTATATCCATCTATCTCTCGTATTTCTATCTTACCGTTTCCATTAACTACAACTTCTTAAACTATCTTAAACTTACAAATTTGAACTAACCAACGAAATAACTAAAAAAATTATAAACCTAAGTAGTACAGATTCCTTATCAGTAACAACCATTATTTACTTTGGATACTTTTTACTTGAATACTGTGTTGTATAAATCTTCAACGAAACTTCAATAAATGAAACAATGAACATATCTATTCAAATTTCAATCCAATAAAGAGGCAAGAAAAGCTTAATAATTAAATCAAACCAATTTCAACAAACAATAATTAAATCAAATCTTGAAACATGCTTGAATAAACTATCGAACTAGCTTCACCATACATTTTCTCCATATATCTTTTGTCCAACTTTATTTATCTTCTTTATCAAATACATCACTCGACAGGTCTTGCATGCAGAATATTTCTTGTAAAAAAAAAATCGATACATTAGATAATAACTGAAAATCATTTAACCTGAACAATTAATGTACGTCCCACAAACCAATGTGAACATATAGACATAGTAAACATGTTTTACACATATTCACTTACTAGAAACTTCATGTATTACAATAATACTGAAAGTTAAAAATTCAATGTCATATTTTAGATTACACATTCCAACATTATTTTCCCAGTGTTTTTTAATACTTCTATACTATGAAATTTGGAATGAATTTATCAATTTACAACATTCTTCATACAAAATAAAACTTTATGGTAGCACGTATTTTTTCAAATACAATGCATATATTTTATTAAAAAACTATAATTTCATTCAAAAAAAATTGTTATTCAAATAAATTACCAATTAAAATAATCTTCCAATAAAATATTGGAAAACAAAAAGAAGTAGGGGTCTCCCACTAGTTATTTTATTATTTGAAGAAAAGTGGATTGGCCAAGTGCACGTGATAATGGCAGTGACACGCGGAGATATAAGCGGATATAATAAACAATTTAAAATAGGTTTTGCGATAGAGTCAAAAGTGCACTTTGCGTGAAAGGACAGCTGGCGAAGGGTTTGAGTTCCACGTGGCAACCCAAACTGAACCGGGCCATAGCAACCAATGCAGAAACTATAAATTACGATTTTTTGGTATTTAATTAATAGTATTGTTATGTTTTTTATAGGAAGAGAGCGTGCGTGAGACAGCGAAAGGGAATTGCGCCGATTGAAGTGATGACGGAGGGTAACGATCAAATATCTCCGGCGGACGGCGTGGACGTGAGCGGCGGCAGCAAGGAGCAGCAGGCGGCGGGAGTGGGGATTCTCCTTCAGATAATGATGTTGGTTTTGTCTTTCGTGTTAGGTCACGTTCTTCGTCGCAAGAAGATTTACGTTCTTCCCGAAGCCAGCGCTTCTCTTCTCATTGGCTTGCTCGTTGGTACACTCGCTAACATTTCTCACACTCAAACTAGTATCAGGTCTCAATTCACTTTCTATTCACATTCCTATTGTCTCATTTCTCTTTCTGTTTCTCTCGAACCTCACTTCCTCACTTTCTGCCGAACAGGGCGTGGTTCAACTTTCACGAGGAGTTTTTCTTCCTCTTCCTTTTACCTCCTATAATATTATATCCTTAACCACTCGCATTCTTCCTTTCTGTTTGCTTTTCCTTCATTTCATCACAATTCGTTTCCTTGACCTTGCGCTCTCGCTTTACTCAGTCTGGCTTCAGTCTCTCGCCTGTAAGTTCTGAGTCCTTTCATTCTTGTTGCATTCTTTCATTTGAAATTGGCCTTTTCACTTTGCGCTTTTGCTCTTTGCAGAAACCTTTTTTCTCTAACTTTGGAGCTATTGTCACATTTGCTATATTCGGCACCTTTCTGGCTTCCATTGTGACGGGTGTCTTAGTGTAAGTTTTTTTTTTTTTTTTTTTGCTTTTTTTTTTTTGTTCTTTTTTTTTTTTTTTTTTTTTTTTTTTTT
>Ga0209700_104883_pt1 | contig 23462 bp, 12 predicted proteins | sample SiratroredBW_FD_187528 | JGI IMG/M metagenome (GOLD analysis project Ga0209700, IMG submission 187528) | Root nodule microbial communities of legume samples collected from California, USA - Siratro red BW (SPAdes) (version 2) | ecosystem: Host-associated > Plants > Roots > Nodule | place: USA... | reverse complement strand
GAAATAAATCATCTCTCAACTTTTCATTTAAAAATATGAAAAAAATCAATATATAATAGATTAATATAATCAATTATATATATATATATATATATATATATATATATATATATATATATATATATATAAAATATATATTTTTATATTTATTTATATATATATATATATATATATATATATATATATATATATATATAATAATTTGTTTATCTAAACTAAAAATACATTTAAATTTAAATAACACAAAATATAATGTTAAAATAAAAAAATATTTAAACAGAAAATTTATTTAAAATTATATAATACAATATATATTCCACCAAATATGCATTAACATTCTTTTGGAAATTGTCATCATATTTTTATATCATACACATAAAAAATATATTTATTAAACATATAAAGTAATAATTCTAATATTAATAAATAAGTTTAGAGAATGCATGTCACGACCGGGATCACGACAGGACGATAAAAATTAATTTTTAAAACGTATTTGGTATAGAGAATAGAGTCGCCACCATAGTTTATTATGAAAAACTATAGAAAAACTAAAAAATAAAATTTTTGCGAACCAAGTATCGATTCAGGAGTTGGTTATGTGTGGGGAAGGTATTAGCACCCCCAGACGGTACCTTTAATCAAATAAGCAAAAATGTGTGTGGTTTTACAAAATATTATTTTTCCTAAAAAATAATAATTACAACAAACAAAAATAACAATAAATAAACAAATAATAACAAAGAAAAATATGTTTTTTTTATTTTTCGGGTGCGTAAAAATTGCACCTTTTTAATTTATTTGGTGCATAAAAACTACACCTTTTATTTTAATTTAGGTGAGACCAATTACTTTGTCCATGCACCTCCAAATCATTCTCTTTTTTTTTAAGCTGCACCTCACATGAGAATGGGCTTAAACCCAATACATTGAGGAAAAATGTTATCACCCCTACATTTCCAAATTCACGATGCACCTCGGCGAATATTCTGCACCTCCCTTCATAACTCTACATAGGCACCCAATTCCAACATAATCCAATTAATTTAGGGCTAGAAAGAGGTGGTGAGTGCAACAACGCCTCTTCACATTCTTCTCACAAAATGAACCCTAACATTGACTAGGCAGTGGTGTAGCTAGGGAGACCTTAAAATGGTGAAAGAGAAGGCGGCAACGACCATTGTGTGCATAGTAGAGGGTGTCAATTTGCCAACGGCGACGCCTTCCCTCTCTCTTTTCTCCCCTTTCTTCTCTTTTTTCCTTCTCATACTTTTTTATTCATCTGTTTTTATTCTTTGAGCAGGTTCTCTATGATTCTGTTTGATTCTATTGGTTACAAAAGAAAATTATTTTGTATGGAAACAAACTCAAATTCAAAGTTCACCCTTTACCTGACCGAGAATCATCATTTGGGATGTCTGATAATGCTCTTGCATATTTTTTCATTGTCTTTGTTCTGCTCTGTTTCAAAGGATATAGTGTCTAGTTCCTCTTTGGGGTTCTTGTTATAATTTTGGGTTCTTGTTTACGGTTCTGATGAGATTCTGAGTTCTTATTTGTCTGTTTTAGTTTTATATATATATATATATATATATATATATATATATATATATATATATATATATATTTTATTTTTTTTATTTGAAGTGATTTTGATACAGGATTTTGACAGGATGTTGAACATTATACAGTCCAAAGTCCCTTTAGAGGATCAAATCATTTGATAAAGTTTTGATGATAACAAAACTCAAGTATATATTTATATTTGATGATTTATATACATTGTGCTGTTATTATTGTTTTATTAAAGTAGGAGACACATGGTCCATAAAGAGATAAGTTTTCTTACTTTTATGTGTTATTGATTTGATTTAAATTAATGTTATAGAGTTATGTGCTTTAACATTAATATTTGTTCACAATGGAAATTATTCAAATTATTATGAAATACTTAAATGTGATTAATTGATTTTATATCATATTGTGATTTAATGTTCATATTTGTTCATAATGGAAATTATTAAAATTATTATGAAATATTTAAATGTGATTAATTGATTTTATATCATATTGTGCTTTAATGTTTAGATTTGTTCATAATGAAAATTCTTCAAATTATTAATGAGTATCTCAAGTATAATTTCTCTATGTTATTTTAAATAATTTTCGATACAAAATTAATCAAGTTTAATGTAGTATAAAATATAAGAGAAATATTTCCAGTTTGAGCTCCATACATCAGAAAGTCAAGATTGCTCTTTTCAAGCATCCCAACAACTAGTTTCTAAACAAACTACATATAGAGAAGCAATTTCAAGTTGAAGAACAAGAAGCAAAATGAGAAATACATTATATAATAAATTGAAGAAAATCTATTGAGTGTCTATTGTCAATCTGCTATAGAGAGCATATAGAGTTTTGGGTTGTGTGAAACCATTGTGTAATTCTTCACCTTTGTGAAGTAAACCTATGTGAGCTTTCATTGTTCTCTATTTTGAGAGTGTTGCTTTAATTCTTGAGTGGTCTTGATCTCAAGAGGAGATTGGGACTGGTATAATCTAGAGAGGTTTGTATACTCGTGATAACCTGGAGAGGTTTGTGTACTCGTTATAACCTGGAGAGGTTTGTGTACTCGTTATAATCATTTATGATAGAGTGGATCCTCTTGAACGGTTTGCTCAAGAGAGAACTGGACGTAGCCCAAGAGATTAGGGTGAACCAGTATAAAACTGCTTCATCTGTGCTTATATATTCTTGCCTTGGACAATCTTGCTTGATGATTTGTATTTATATAAAATTGAGTTCAAGATCCATTCAACCCCCCTTCTAAAGTCAGCTATTCCTACAGTTGGTATCAGAGCTAACCTCAGGGGTTAGTTCTTCACAGGACTTGAGACACGATCCTACAGGAACTCAATGGAAGGAGACAGACTACAAGTGAGTCGACCACCCTTGTTCAAGGGCCAAAATTATGAGCTTTGGAAGATGAGGATGATTGGCTTCATCCAATATAACGATATGGAGATAATTAATATTATAAAAGTTGACATACCTACATTGATTGATAAATCAGGAGAATTGCTTCCTTTAGAATCTATGACGTTGGAGGAAAAGCGCATCTGTCAAAATAACGCTAAAGCTAGGCACATTATAACATGTGCTTTATCCGAGGAAGAAATATCAAAGGTGCATGCCATAGTCAGCGCTAAGGAGATGTGGGATACACTTGCTCTCACATATGAAGGTTCAAAAGAGGTAAAAAGAAATAAATTGACTATGCTTAAACGTCAATATGAAATGTTTTCTATAGAGGATCATGAATCTATACAATCTATGGTTTCTCGTTTGCAAGTTATCCTAAATAGTCTAAGATCCTTGGGGTCAACTGTTAGTCAATATGAAATCAATGATAAAATTCTTAGAATTTTACCTGCTAAGTGGAGAGCCCAAGAAACTACTCTCAGAACTTCTAAAGATCTTGAGGTCATGCCCCTGGAGGAATTGGTAGGTATTCTTACTATATATGAGCAAGTCTTGCAGAATGATGCAAATAATGTTTGCAAAGGAAAGAATATTGCGTTTAAGATCTCACACAAAGGTAAGAAAAAGGTACCATCCGAAGCTTCTGAAGATATAGACAATACATCAGATGATACAGAGTCTGATGATGAGATATCTATCCTCACCAACAAGATCAAAAGGATGTTGAGAAAGAAAGAGAGCAAGAGAAAGGAAAGAAGGTTCAAAACTAAAGATGGCAAGGAGCAAGATGAAAGGATAATCTGCTATGGTTATAAGAAGCCAGGACACTTCAAATAAGAATGTCCTGATCAGGTTGAAGAAAAAAGGAGAAAGAAAAGAAGAAGAAATTTTCCAAAAAGAAGAAGAATCTTATGTCAACCTAGGAGGATTTGGACTCATCCAGTTTTGATTCTGAAGAGGACACAAACATAGATCTCATAGCTAATGTGACAGATAACTCCATGTTAAAGGACTCAGATAATGAGGTAGATTTTTCTGATATTGATAGTTTACGTTTAGCTTATCAAGAAGCAATATCTAATAATGGTATGATTGCATTTGCATATAAAACCATGAAAAGAAAATATAAAAATGCTTGTAAAGAAATTGAATTGATGCAACAAGAGAAAGCTAGTATAAATGATATTTCTCTCAAAAACACTAAGCTTCTCTAAGAAAAAGAAAGATTGTGTAATGAAAATAGGAACCTTAAAAGGGACCTTGTAGTTCAAAACAAAAATCTCAAAAACTTGGAAAAAGAACTTGTGTTAATTAGAGAAAAATTAGGAAAAAGGCCTATTGAATTAAATGAGACAAATAACACCATTGTGTTTCATTCCATCATCCCTTTCTTTTCTCATTCACTAGGAGCAATTTACAATCAAAAGTCATTCACAAAAGGTCATTCACAATAAAAGTTATTCCAAATCAGTAGAGACCAATATGTTACGATGATAATTTCATTTGCATTTCATCTCTTACTCAATTTCAATTTCAATATCATCATTCAAATTAACAAAAAAAAAAGGAAAAAGAAAAACAATGCAACAACCGTCGCTCTGACAACCCTTCACATTATTATTTACACCCTTATTGTTTTATTTACATAGCACATTTTATGTACCCACTCACTAGCTTTGCTTGTTTGTTTTTTTTTAAATATATATAATAAAAACTAGGCTTGTGCATTTGACTCAACATCTCTATTAAATGTCTTGCAATTTTTTATGAATACACCACTATGATCTTTTTAAGAAAATTTTAGGCATTTCATAAATAATATTAGATATCAAAATGGTTGCACACGTCATATGATATTCAATACAAAATTTTAGGAATAATTCTTTGAATATTTATAAAATCGTTTGTATTATGAAACAAAAGATTTACATTTAGTGAAGACAAGCAAAAGATAATTTTTGCTTGAAAATATCTTAAATTAATAGTTATGAAATTTTGAATATTGTAAAAAAATAACATGGTTTAGAAGTTAACGGCCTTGTTTTAAAAAAAAAAAAAAACATGACTAACTCATTAACAAAATAACTCCAATTTAATTGGTGTCCGACTTTAAAAGGCCTTAGAAGGATTGAGGTCAATGAGAAAGCGACTACAACTCAGTTGTGTTTGACCTTAAAAGGATTAGGGTTGACAATAAAACACTAAGTTCAACAGTAAAAGGATTATGGATGACCTTATCTAACCAATAGATATACAAAAATTTTTGTTGAAGGCCAACCTATTTTTAATTTAAAACCAAATTAACAAGGATATTTTGATTTATGATTAAAGCCTTATACATTACATAGACATTTTTTCCCAATAATCGTACATACAACGTGTTAATTCTGTCTAGCCACATGGAAAGATACTTGAGAATACATTATGGTTCAGGGATTTCTCACTCTGAAACAACACAACATTTGAGAGTCTCAATGAAAACTTTCAGAACTAACACTAGTTAAGCCTTTTCACTTGGTCCGAATCATAACTAGAGATTTGTGTATTGTTATAAATAGGTCTAACATCCAAAGTTGATTAACATCATTTTTTTAAATCCTTTTTGCCTCCCACTCAAAGATAAAGGGTTATATACCAATATATTTAAACATATATTAGATTGAGTGCAATCATGAATAATGACCTAATCCCTCATGGTTCAGTCCAAATCAAGTGTTCACAACTTAGTTTTAAAACTCATTAAAGCAGTTAAGTCATCCAATAATCAAATTGATCATTGTCTCCCGACCAATTTATGCATATCTAAAATTGACTCAAAGGGATATTTTTGAAAAATATTCTATTACCAAAAGTTAAAGGTTTAACATAATCAAATATATTGTTTTTTAATATTTAAGATTTTTTCCTTAAAAAATCTAGGGAGACTCCCTAGACAATGAGGAATACTTAAATACGAAACCATTTAAACTTTGAACAAGGAAAAAAACCTTGGAAAAAAATTGTTTTTGAAAAACTAATTTCAACGTTGTCGGTCGGTGATTATAAACCGCATATCAAATGTTCGTCATTATGTCCATGTGAGAAAAATCTCACAATGCTAATGAATTATTTCAGCGAATTATTGAATAGATGTAAGCATACCTTTATGGTATCATTCTAATAAGATATTTAAGAAATTTAATTATTATTGGTTTACTAGTTATATAAAATTTTATAAATTGTGTTATTACCATACACTTTTTTTCTAATTTGAAACTCAAATTAACTTAACCTAAGCCGAATAATGTGTTGTATTTGTTTTATTTACTTTTGGGTTCATGTTGTCTCCCTTCCTTTATTAGCTTTCCAATAGCAAAAAATAGTTATCACAAATGTTCATTGGATGAGAAACCCCTCCACATTACTAACTCTAGATTACAACTTCATTTAAGATGTTAAGTTGCCATTTTGTTGAGGAAAAACATGACTATTAAGAGTTGTTTTTATTGAAAACTATCATTAGGTTTTTCAATCAAAACTAATTTTTAATAAAGTAAGTAGATACATCACACCAAATTGGTGGAAAAAAATAATTATTAATTCATCTATTTGTTATTCTCATATGATAATTAGTAAAGACAAAAAATTGAAAGGAAGAAAACCAAGTTGGGAATATTATTTTGGTGGAACTAAGTTTAAGACATGATAGCACAAGTGCCCATTTCTCTAGATGGGAATATTTTAATAAAATCCCAAAGTACAAATAGAAAGGTCTAGCAAATAAAATTATTCTACATTCTCTCTCTTTCTTTCTCTATGGTTGAAAATGAATGGACAATTTAGTGTCCCTTTCATTAACCTTTCAAGTTTGCAATGAATTTATATCTTATTAGCTTTCATTGTCATCTCATCTCCTTTCTGCATTTGTGATCCCAACTCATTTGGTATCTCTGACTATCTCACCAGTTGGGGCAGCTGCAAGTAGTTATCTAAGTAGTTCTCTAATTTGCTTAATTTTTTTTAAGGTTATGATTTATATAATTGCATGGACCACTTTATTTTGTTGTATTATATGGTGAGGAGCATGCTTCGCTGTTCACATCACAAACTTTATATCTGATGAGTTGACAACTTACCAATTTTCATACACTAAAGGTAGGTACGTAGTTACTGTATTGATTGGGTGAGATAATCCATTACTCAATCAAACCTAAACGTATTCAGAAAAATAATTTTTTTATCTAGCTAAATCTAATCTAATTCATTTGAGATAATTTCTTACAGATTGCCTGATGCAAAATGTATATTGAACTTATTATAAAACAAAATTTCCAATTTATTTTATTATTCTATTAACTAAATGCATATTTTTGAAATATTAAATCATTCAAATTTGCAAATATTAGTTAATGTAGTCTATTTTTTAAAATATATTTTATAAAATAATTAAAAATTATAAAGTTTAGAAAAAAAATGAAGTTTGTGATCTAATTGACCAAACAAATTCAATCTAATTAAATGAGTTAAATTTGATTGAGTCTAATAAAAAAAATTAGAAATTCAATCTAACCTAATTTAAGATTTTTTTTATTAGATTTACTGACGGATTTAATCCTTCGCTAATTATAGATATTAATGTTTATAATAAAATTACCGTCTGTAATTACCAACGGACTCAAAAAATCTGTCGGTAAATTTACATACAACTAATTTATCGATGGATTTTATTTTCGTTGAAAATCTGTTGATAAATACGATAAATTTTGGATGTTTCCGATGAATTTGTCTTGTCGATAATTTTAATTTTATTTTTGTAATGGTTACTTATACTATGGTATTATATATATATTGCTGGTGAATTCTTGGAGGGTAAATTACATTCACGAAATAATAAAATTGCTAAATTATATTTACATGAAAATTAATAACATATTTGTGTATTAGAGAAATTATCGTTAATTATGTTGTTATATCATATGGATAATGTGTTTTTTAAGTACTGATTTGCTGATATGTTAAAATCTCGTAAAAAATGCTTGGCACGTGAGTTTTTATTTGTGTATTACGTATTGACGTGTATATTTTAATAGAAATATCTTTACAAATTAAAATATTAGGTGGTGAGAATATAAGGAGTGAATTCTTCTTACACAATGTAATCATACGTAGATACACAACTTAAGTTATAATAAAATTATTAAGATGAATTCTCTTAGATTCAGTTATAAATTTAAGTCTTATATATTGGATCGGATGTTAGTCTCTGATAGGTCATACTTGTAAACGATTTAGGCCTAGTTTTAGAGGAGGATGAATTGAACTATGCAAGATTCTCGAAAAAAAATAAAGTTTAAGAATGAAATTTTTAAATGAAAACAATGTATTACAGTTTTGGTGAACAAACAACAAAAAAGAAACAATTAATCACAAATTGCAAACAGTCAAATAAAATTCTTGTTTGATTATCCTGTCAAAAAAACTCAACTGATTCAATTCGTGCAACAATGTATTTTATTTATTTTAGAGAACCAGAACAACAAAAAACGATAAATTCAAAATTACAATTAGTGTATTGAATTTCCAATGATTAGCAAACACTAAATACATAGAGAAACAAATAGTGAATCAATGTGTTTACGAATGTGACCAAGATTTTGCTGAGTTACCAAATGTTTTAATGAATCTTAGTTTTCACTGGTTTACGTGCCATAGAAAATTAATGAATTAAGATTCAATTTCAGTTTAATCGAATTTCACTATTATTATAGATTATGCAGGAATTCAAAAATCGGTACAAGAACAAGATCAGAGAAGCCGTACACATGATTTTTTATATTAGTTCACTCTCTCTAAAAAGCTACATTCAGTTTCTTTGCCAACCTACCAAAGATTCCACTAAAACCACAAAGTTCAATACAAAATACACCAACATACAATATTGCACCTTACAAGATCAAACAATAATTTGAGAATATTGTTGTTTGGTATTTCATGGGGCTAAGTCAATCCAATTGCAATGAAGACTTTAAGATGGTTTAGAGTGTATTAGTGTGTGGGTGTTGTTTGGTTATGTTCATGCATCACAAGTTAGTGGAATAAGCTATAATGTTTCTTAAAGGTTTTGAAATCTAAAACTAGAACTAATTTGACTAATGGTTTTAAGTAAGAATGATTAGTTGATCTTTATAAAAGATTCTTTTTCAAAATCAACAAGTTAAAAATCCTATTAACAAAATAAATTAATTTTAATTGGTTTTCAATCGATTGTCTTCACTAAAGTGTAACTATTTTTTTAAAATGTTTTGAAGACAATTAAAATAAGATGTAAGAGCGTGTTTTTGAGATAGATAGAGGATAAAGAGCATTTTGAGATCAAAACCATGACCATTATTAGTGAGTAGATTGTTTTTGATCAAAAGAAACCAAGAAAGTGAATCCTAGAGCAAATTTCTCTAAATGTGATTGAACTGTACTATTTTCTATTGTTTTACAGTCAGGAAAGTTCACTGCAACCCATTCTTTTCATCTGTTATGTATTAGTTTGGTTCCAAACTTGTGTTGTATTCAGTTTTCATTGATTGTAAGGTGTTTTATTCTACATTTCTATAGTGTTTACATTTGTAGAAGTGGAACAAGGAGTTGCATAGGTTTTTGTGTAATTTTGCAGGGTGCAAATTGGGTCTTGAATGTATTGGCTGTACATTTGAGATGTTTAGTGAAATTCTTTGCTAGTTTAGCAAGGAAAATTAGATGTAGCTCTTGAGGAAGAGTGAAACACTATAAATTCTTGTGCTCTACTCTCTCTCCCTTGATCTTTTATCACATTATAGTTTTTGCAATTTTTTCTATGTCTGCACGATTATTCAATCAACTGATTTTTCAAAACAATTGATTATTCTGCATTGTAATACACTGTGTGTAATTCAATGATCAAACTATTTCGTGTTGTGTTTCTTAGCGGTACTTGATCTAACTCACGTATATCAGTGTTGTCTACAAAAGATTAGTAGTTCTTGATATTTCTGAATAGCTACGTAATTCAGATAAATTCAATCCAATGATTTGCATTTTAATCAATTTATTTTTCTATGTTGCTGACTTGCTATAAAATTAAATTAATAAATCTGCAAATTGAATTGATTGAATTTTTTCTATTAGAATTTGAGAAAATCACATTCACTGTTTTGGAAATTTAACTTATTATAATTTCTATCTGGTTTTTCAAACAAGAGAATTAACTGATCGATTCTGGAATTGAATCTATTGATTTTTTGTTAGGTTATGTAAAATGTAATTTTACCTGATTATTTTTAAAATCCAATTGATTGTTTTCCTTCTATGAAACAACAAATACTGCATTAAACTGATTTAATTGAAAATAATCATTCTTTCAAGTAATCTTTTGTGAGAATTTTATAAGTTCAATTCATTCCCCTCTTGAACTCAACCTAAACCTATCTAATTTTATTGCGAAAATACAATGTGTGACACTTTGTTACACCCCTACAATTAGAAACCCTATCTAATTATAGTACAAGAAATAATACAAACAATTGAAAGTAAAAAATTACAACTCAAAATTGCAACAACAATGAAACAACAGAACTAAAGGTTGTAGAAAAATTTACCTGACTCCAGGAACAACCAAAGCATGTTGACTTAGGTGCACCTTCCCTCTCCTAGGGTTAGGGTTTTGTCTTTTCCAAACCTTGGTCCAAAATACAAGGTCCAAAATTTAAAACCCTACACTACCTTGACCTAAATTACAATACCTGAAATAAATTATACACTATTCTATACAATTTTACAATTAAAGGTCTTATAATCTTGATGTTCCAATATTTCTAGAGTAATTTTCTTCAAAGTTGATCTTCGGCCCAAATGCTTTATTGGAGGCCAAATTAGTCCCAATCTCCTGTTGCGTTCTTGATCAAGTCTCTAGCTCAATTACCTCTTTATTTTGTAGCTTGGGTGGTTAGAGTGTATTCTATCATTCCCTCCCTCTTGAAAGGGATATGTCCTCAGATCTTGAAATGTGTTATAGACAACAACCTTATTATGTTTGTTTATTCACGAAACCCTCTTGGGTCAAACACCATTATGTAAAAACATGAAAATAGTAAAACAAATGACATACTCACAACAATTTTGAAAATAAAATTGAAAATGATCTGTCTGCCCATGTCAATGTACCATTTACTTGATGGTGAACAATGATAGTTGATTCAAAGGGTACTATTATTTTTATTTTTAATTTTTTCTACCGTAAACTAAACTCTAGAACAATTGGTTAGTAATGTGTAATCTCAATAGGTTCAGAGCTAAAGTAAAGTGAACTGATTGAACTGAAACAATTAATTATTTTTCCTCATATTTTCAAACCAGTTTGAATTAGTCTTTACTAGAGATATGTAATTGCTCCCCCATACACCAATGTCCTTCAAAGGCATGTAAAAAGATTTAAACATAGTATTAGAGACAAGAATAATATTAAAAATAGAAATACATAGTTCCATTAGATATAAAGTATATGGGCTAAATATATGAGTTACGAGCAATCGAATTACAACATTGGAAAAATTACTACATCATTCAACAAACTAGAGAATCATCATAGCAAGACTGGATATACCAGTAGATAACAACAACATCAACAACATCAACAACAGATAAAATAGAAGTAAAAACAACAAACTAAACAACAAGCACACCCTTAATACAAACAGACCAACCAACACACCAGACCTACTTCTCCCCCTTTGCATTCATCAAAATGTGGGAAGAAGAACCCAAAAAAGATATGCATGTATGAGTTCAGTCTTCTGGATTATAGAAGACTTCAATATTCTGAAATTTGGTCTCACAATATTGGTGATGACTCCTTTCTTCTTCGTGCATGGTGTGAAGTTAATTCATAATTCTCTTTTTAAATCCAACAAAATAATTTTCATAACCACTGGGTGGAGCATTAGGCATGGAAGCATCATGTCCTTCATCAGTTTTAGCAGCATCACCTTCCTCTTCTTCAACAGGTTGATCATCATGACTATCATAATCAGCTTTACAGATCCAATGGTCATCATTGACCTTGATCAGTCCTATCTTGTTCAGTGTTGTTGTACTGACTTCATTTTGCGCTTTTACCAGTACCACCATTTCTCCATCAGTGTCAATCTTAAAATACTTAATGAAATGAGATATGAGAACAACATAAGAAATTCTGAATTCAACCTTCCTCCTTATTTTTATAATGTGTTCTTTGATCACGCTAACCTAGTTAACTTTGATCCTTCCCAACATACAATACATGAGCATGAGGTCTTCTTCAGTCAGCACTGCATGGTTGAATCCCCTTGGTGTCAGCAACCAAATCACAATAAATGCAAGGATTCTCTAACTCACAGCTAGCCCACCAACTGAGTAGCTCCTTGGCTCTGTAATCTGGTTTCTCAAGTAAGACTTGAAAATTTATGGCTTGTTGAATCCCTCTAGTCCAACAGCATAACTCCTCCCAACTAGAATTCCAGCATTGCGCAGTCCAGCAACTACTAACCAGACCTCATCATTTATATAAATATCAACTCATTTGACCTGGGAGTTGTGTCTTCGTCGTACCACATATTCGTAAGAAACACTTTGATCAAGTCAGGATAGATGTTTCCAGATAGTCTCACAAATTTCTCCAGCTTTTGAAATTTTAAGGCCTCTCTGACCTCATCCAGTTTCTCCTCCTTCAACCAGAGCATCCTAAGACACTTGGGAGCTATGATCACCTTTCTGCTATAGTCCTTATGAAACTCTTGCATGCTTTCATGATTGCCCACAAACCATCTCTCAAGGTAATCTGTTTCAGTGGTTTCTGAAGGCTCAACATTTTTTACACAAGCTCTCTTGTTTTCGTTTCTAGGAGTGGGATAAAATGCCATTTCAGAGGATTGTGAGGGTGAACACAAGACTAGGATAGTGTTCTATGAATCCAGAGAAAACTAAATGCTATGAAGTGGATTCGTGTGTGATTAAGTGTTTGATGGTAAGGCTACCTATAACACAAGTTGTTATGCATAAGACAAAATTTGAAAAATTCAAACAGATTCAATGCAATTAATTCACGCATTCAGTTCATTGGAAGCCAACATAGAGATATCTTTTCAGTTTTGATTTAGTACGCAATAAACTGTGCCAAAATTTACTTAACTTCAGAGTGTGTACAACTTTTGACTTGTTGACCATCAATTAGAGTGTGACATGTAATGCTGAGTGGATTTCTCTCTCTTTACATGTGATCTGCGTGTGATGCCAGCTCAGCTTGGTTAATGCTTTTTCTTTTGACCATGAATCTGCAAAGGAATCTTTTCCTTCCCCATATAGCAGTCTTCCTTACAACAGCTTATTGTCCAAAGGTTATTAAGTCTCCTTGTTCAGCATTCTCTCATCCTAATCAATGGATCAAAATTTAAACAGGATCAGGTACCATATCAATTACAACATGTTCAGTCAAAATTCAGTAAATTGTCTTTATTGATTTAATCAATACATAATGCATAAAATATAACTAAGAATAATACATTTATGACCTAATTTAATTATAAAATATTTTCAAATCAATAATTCCCAATTCGTTGATGAGAAAATTAAATCTCTCTTTATTAAGAGGTTTTGTAAACAAATCAGTCAATTGATTCTCAGAATTAACAAATTGAATTATGCAATCATCATCATTCACATGATCTCTTATGAAGTGGTGGCATATTTCAATATGCTTAGTTTTGGAATGTTGTATAGGATTTTTTGTTAAATTTATTGCACTCGTATTATCACACATTAATGGAATTTGAGACAAATTCAGACCGAAATCACTTAGCTGTTGTTTGATCCATAAACTCTATGCACAACAGCTTTCAGCTGCAATGTATTATGTCTCTACTGTAGATAGTTCTACACATGCTTGTTTCTTATTGTGCCAAGATATTAAACTTGATCCAAGAAGGTGGCATGTTCTACTTGTACTCTTTCTATCAATTTTACATCCTGTAAAGTTTGAGTCAGAGTAACCAATTAAGTTTAGAGATACCTCACTAGGATACCATAGTCCAACATCAATTGTTCCTCTGAGATATTTCAGTATCCTCTTAGCTGCCATATAATGAGACTCGTTTGCATTTGCTTAAAATCTGACACAAAGACATACACTGAACATAATATCTAGTCTACGAACAGTTATATATATTAATGATCCTATGAGCCCTCTGAATTTAGTTTGATCAACAATGTCTCCTTTCTCATCAGTATCTAAATAGCATCGAGTAGCAATAGGTGTGGTTGCTTCCTTGCAATTTTCCATGTCAAATTTCTTCAATAGCTCTCGACAATATTTGGATTGACTAATAAAATTCCCATGTTGAAATTTCTTAATTTGTAGTCCAAGGAACTAATTAAGTTCTCCCATCATGGACATCTCAAATTCTCCCTGCATAGCTTTAACAAACTGCTCATACAGATTTTCATTAGCTGAACCAAATATTATATCATCTACATAAACTTGAACAAGTATATTATCATTGCATGCTTTCTTAATGAATAAAGTCTTATTTGTTTTTCCTCTTTCATAGCCTTAAGAAAGAAGAAAGCTACTCAACCTTTCATACCACTATAGAGGTGCTTGTTTCAAATCATATAAAGTTTTCTTGAGTTTGAAGACATGATTTGGATACTTGTGATCTTTAAATCCAAGGGGTTGATTTACATAGACTTCTTCATTAATATAACCATTAAGAAAGGCACTCTTGACATCCATCTGGTGCAACTTAAATCCACTCATGCAAGCATATGCTAAGAGCAATCTCACAGCTTCCAATCTTGCTACTAGTACATAAGTTTTTCCATAGTCTATTCCTTCTTCTTGGTTGTACCCTTTTGCAACCAATCTAGCTTTGTTTCTCACAATGACTCCTTGTTCACCTAGTTTATTCTTGAATACCCATTTGGTTCCAACCATGTTCATCTGCTCAACTTTGGGAACAAGTGTCCAAACTTCCTAACAAACTGATTCAGTTATTCATGTATTGCATTTATCCAGTTGTTCTCCTCAAGTGCATCAGCTACAATCTTGGGTTCCACTTGTGATACAAACGCCATGTGCTCACAAAAATGATTCAACGATCTTCTAGTTGATACTTCTTTTTTAACTTTACCAATTACGTTGTCCAGTGAAAGATTCTTGGGCAGTCTCCATTCTCTAGGTAGTCTAGAATTAATTATGTTTCTATCAGATCCAGATTCAATCAATTGAATTTCCTGTTCAATTGGTTGAATATCTGGCAGTTTACTGACTTCTTCTAATTTATTTTTCAACCCAGTATCAACTTGTTGTCCATTAGGAACCTCATCATCTGCACCTATCTTAGGACTTGCCTTCATATTCTAGTTAGTTTAATCAAATTCAATATGTATGGATTCCTTAACTAGCATGGTTCTCCTATTGTATGCTCTATATGCATGACCATGCAATGAATATCCAAGGAAAATACCTTCATCCACTTTTGAATTGAATTTGCCCAAGTTATCCTTCCCATTATTCAAAATGAAACATTTACAATTAAAAACTTTTAAATGAGAGAGATTTGGCTTTCTAAATTTAAAGAGCTCATAGGGGGTCTTCTTCAAGATAGGTCTAATTAACACTCTATTAAGAACATAGCAATTGTACTTACTGCATCAGTCTAGAAGTACTTTGGCAAGTATGTTTCATTCAAGAGTGTTCTTGCTAGTTCTTCCAAAGACCAATTCTTCCTCTCTCCTACTCCATTCTGTTGTGGAGTCCTTGGTGCTGAAAAGTTGTGTTTGATTCTAAATTTGCTACAGAATTTGTCAAATTTCTCATTCTGCAATTCTCCCCCATTATCAGATTTAATGGATGAAATACCACAATTCTTCTCATTCTGGATAACTTTGGCAAATCTCTTAAAAGAATGATAGGTTTCATCCTTTGTGGCAATGAATAATGTCCAAGTGAAACGTGAATAATCATCTACTATGACAAGACCATAGTAATTACCTCCTAGGCTCATGGTTCTTGAGGGACCAAATAAATTCATGTGAAACAGCTCAAGAGGTCTAGATGTTGAAACTACATTTAAAGGTTTGAAAGAGTTTTTAATTTGTTTACCCTTTTGGCATGCTTCACACAATCTGCCCTTTCAAACTTGAGCTTTGGCAAGCCAATTACTAGCTCTTTTGATGCAAGTCTATTGAGATGATACATATGAATATGAGCTAATCTCCTATACAACAACCAAGACTCATCATTCCTAGTAAGCAAGCAATTCATACTAGATGTTATGCATGAAACATTAAGCATGTATACATTGTTTACCCGTTTACCTACTAGGACTGTTACATGGTTTTTGAGTCTACTATGAGGCAAAGATCTGGCTCAAAAGTGATCTTGTACCCTTTGTCACATAGTTGGCTTATACTAAGTAAATTGTGCTTCAGTCTATTGACTAGGAGTACATCTTTAATGATCACATAATTATCTCCTCCAATGCCACCAACTTCAAGTATTTTTTCCACGGTTATTGTCTTCATAGGTGACAAATCCAACAGGTTTCAACTTCAGATTAATTATTTGAGAAGCATCACCAATCATATGTTTGGAGTATCCACTGTCCAAGTACCACAGTTGCTTCTTGGATGCCAAACAGACCTGTAAAACAATTTAAATTTGAGGCATTGGTACACGGTTAAATTTGGGTCCACATGTGTTAGTGATGCTTTTAGGCACCCACTTAACTAGCCCCTTAGGCACATCAAATTTCCTTACATTACAGTTTCTAACTGAATGACCTTTTCTCATAAAATAGAAGCAAGTCTTGAAAGATGAAAATTGATACTCATTGGGTTTAAAGAAGCTACTGAATTTCTTTTGCTTTCTTTGAAAACCAGGTTGATATCCAATGTAAACCTTTTCATAAACACAATTTTGAGATCCCAAATTAGCATTGAGATTTCCAGTTCCCATTGAGAGTTTAGAAGAAGTAGTGATCAAATAGTTAATTTTCTTCTGAAGTACTTCACAATTTTCACAATTTATTGGCTTGCTGGAATCAAGATCACTGGAAGCTTTGTAAATAATTTCTAAATGATCAAAATCAGTTTTCAATTTCAAAAATTCATCTTCCAGTTCTTTGACTCTGCCTTACAACAAATTATTCATACCTTTCAATCTATTATTGGACAAGGCCAATCTGTTTGCTTTTTCATGGGTTTCAAAGAAAGTCTGAAGAAGTGAACTGTAATTTGTGCTATTAAAAGAAGTGCTGGAATTTATACTACTTGCCTCTGAATTCTCTCCAGCCATGAGACACAAATTTGCTTCTACATCTTATGTGAAGAACTGTTGCAAGAAGTAGCATTGTCTTCCCAAGCTATATAAGCTTTTTTGCCTTTTCCAGATCTGTTGCTCTTCCTCTCTTGTACCTTTTCTTTGTTCACTAGACTTGGACAATCCACTTTCATGTGTCCCTGCTTACCAGAACCAAAATAGGTAAATTTAGTGGAATTAAAATCAGGTTTCTTGTTGTACCTTTTATTTTGCCGATTCTTCATCTTGCCCTTCATCTTGATAAACTTTTGAAATCTCTTTGTCAATAAGTTTAGATTTTCAATATCACTGCGCTCATCTAAACTTTCCTCATTGGACTTAATATCTGCAGCCTTTGTCTTGAGTACAAGACTTCTGGATTTCTTTTCAACAGTCTCCATTTCTTTCAGTCTTGTCATCTCAAGCTCATGTTCCCTCAACTTACCACACGGTGCTCCTATGGTGAGGGTGGTCAAGTCTCTAGTCTCGGATATTGCAGTCACCTTGGGTTGCCAGCTCTTATCCAAGCACTTGAGGATTTTGATGTTCAGCTCTTTCTTATCAAACTGTTTTCCTAATCCAATCAGGTGATTGACAATATGAGTAAACCATTTCTGAACATCCGCAATGGTTTCCCTTGGTTGCATCCTGAATAATTCATACTCATGGATGAGTGTATGTTTTCTAACTCGCTTCACATCATTTGTTCCTTCATGTGTGACCTCCAATATGTCCCACATTTCTTTTGCAGAGCTGCACTGGGATACCCTGAAGAATTCATCAAGATTTAAGGCAGAGGTGACTATATTTTTTGCAACACAATCATACTGAACTTTTTTATTCTCAACCTTAGACAATTCATCATAAGATTTTATAACAGACACACCATCCACAATAGACATAGGAATATAAGGACCATTTACTATGGCATTCCAAATACTACGATCAATGGATTCAATAAAGATTTTCATCCTCACTTTCCAAAACTGGTAATTCACCCCAGAAAACATAGGTGGCCTGTGTATAGAGGCTCCCTCAGCAAAAGGAAGTTTGTTCTCAGCCATGGATCGAAAAACTTGACTAGGATTCAAGTCCTTGCTCTGATGCCAATTGTAAAATATGTTTAGACCAAGTTCAAGAGGCGCGTGAATTGAACTTTTAAAAATTTTTGCAAACAATGGAAAGTACTAAAGATTGGATAAAATTTCCTTATTAAAACTACTGAAAAATGATATTAAGAAGTTCACAGTAAAGATCAATCAGTTCCATATCAGAGTCAATCAATAAAAATATTTAACTGAATTGTAAATAGTACCAATTAATTCACTGGAAACACAAAAGTAATCAACTAATTACAATACACTCAGTCAAACAGTACAGTAATAGACAATTCTCTGCTAGAACCAATTTACTAGAAACTGTGTTTGAATTACTTCTGTCAATTACCAGGAAAAACCAGAAACAGAAGCAGAAGCAATTTGTTGATTAAAAAAAATTATTTTAGAATAACACAGAAACAATCAGATGATCAGGATTCACAATATTATCAGATTAATCGCACAATAATACAGTTTAGATAAAAATCAAACAAGAAATAACAATTGATTCAAGAAAACAAATTTCCAGAAGTTTAATCTATTAAACTGTGATATCAAATAATAGAAAACACTCAAATAGAATCAAGAACAGGTTTAGTCAGTTATATAGATGAGATAATAACTACAGTAAAATCAAGAATAATATCAATACAATGAACAATCAATTACGCGCGACAGACAGTTAATTGAACGATCAAGAACAGAAACGATAAGTGTTCAAGAAGAGAGACAGAAGATCAAGAACACAAAGATTTATATTGGTTCACCCTTCCTCAAGGGCTACGTCCAATCCTTTACCAACTAGCAAAGAGTTCCACTAATCAACATCACCAAGTTTAGTTTACACAGTATACAACCACTTGTAACCAGCAAGCAAACACTGCTCCCTGTAGCAAACACCTTATTAAACCCTACAGCAGGTGTCTCACTACTGCAGAACACTCTACACTACACCAGTTACAATTACACACCCTTTGTAAATTGTAACACCACAATCACAGTACATGAATTATTCAAGAATAGAACAAATACAACAGTGATTCTACTCAACAGATTATAAAGTGTACTAAGATCAGAGTAAAACACTTAGCTCTGGATCAGGATCACAGTTTCACGAATTAAACTCAATAGTAAAGCTCCAAGATCAGTATTCTTGATGAAAAATTAATTGCCAAATGATCACAAGGTATTTGTGCGATTTTTCTCTTCAAAATTTCACAAGTATTCGCTCAAATGACTTAGTTACCTTGAAATCACGTGCTTGACCTTTATATAAGAAAACTGATCATAAATTCTGTTAAAATCTCAATAGATTGTATCAATCGTTCAATCGATTAAATTTTCTATGACTTAGAGAAAATTTATCAAGTTCAGATTCCAAAAATAGTTTACTGAATTCCTTTTTGAATTAGTATTTCAAAATCTGAATTATCCAAATTTTAAAGCCTTTTATTCATTTGATTAAGTAAAATTAATTTTGGAGTTTACTTTGAGTTATGAAACATGCAACTTATGATTTTGAACCAAAGAGCAAGACTCAAACACTCACAACGCCTAAGTCTAGGACCAAAACTCCTTCAAGCTTCATGAGTCTTCTTGCAATACACATTGCTCCTCTTGATCCTTTAGACTCCATCTTCTTGTTTGTTTCATCAAATCCTCTAGCAACTCTTGGTGCTAACACTAGGTTCCTATGGATACAGCCTGGGTTCCTATGGATGTGGTTTAGGTTCCAATGGATGTGATTTGAGTTCCTATGGATGCGGTTTGGCTTCTAAGGATACGGTATGGGTTTTTATGGATACGGCTTGAGTTCCTATGGATACGGCCTAGGTTCCTATGGATGCAGTTTGGCTTCTAAGGATACGGCCTGGGCATATATGGATATGGTTTGGACATATAATGATACAATTTTGGGCTTCCAAGGATACGGTCTGGGCATATATGGATAAGGTTTTGACTTCTATTTGGTTTTGTTTGGTTTTGATTGGCTCCATTTGGTTTTATTTGGGTTCTGATTAATTTTTTTTTGTTTTGTTTGGGTTGATGTGGTTTTGTTTAGGTTTGTAAACTAAGGTTTAGACCGAGCTCAAGAGGGGGGTGAATTGAACTTTCAAAACTTCTCGCAAATCTGATTTATTCTTCAAGTAGAGAATGAAAATTCTTTATTCAATCGATTGACTATGTAATTCTGAACTGTCACGTAAACAATCGATTGTGCATAGCGGAATATATCAGAGTTAAACCCAGAATTCAGTTAAACCCAGAAAACAGTTTGCAGTGTGAAAATGTTTTAACCCAGATTTAAGATGTTTAAACACAATCCAGTAGACTAAACACAATCCAGAATCACAGTTGATTATGCAAACAGATGTTCAGAGTATGAATAACAGTATGAACAGATTTTAATCCAGTTAATTTTAAAGATGACAGCAGTGAATAAAAGCAATCAAGAAGAGTAGGGAGAAAAGCAAGAACACAGAATTTTTATCCTGGTTCACCCTTCCTCAAGGGCTACGTCCAGTCCTTTGCAAACTAGCAAAGATTTCCACTAAAACAAATCACAAGATCAGTTTACAACCCTTGCTCCCAGCAAGTTACAAACTGCTCCCAGTAGTAAACCCACACCTCACTGAACCCCTCAGTTAGTGTGTAACCAGTGTAGAAACCCACTGCACCACAACACTTGCAGGCCGCAAGCAGCACTGCTCCCAGCAGCACTCACCCTCTACTGAACCCCTCAGCAGATGCGAGACCAGTCAAGAACCAACTGCACCAACTCAATTACAAACCCAGTAATTGAAAACATCAAACAGATTGCAGATCAACAGGATCAGGAAAGATTACAGAGTACTTCTACACAAAATAGATTACACAGAATGAAGATCAGGTGTAGAAGACTTAGCTTTGGTCCAGAACCAAAGTAGCAAGAACCTCACTTCAAGGATGCTTCAAAGATTCACGTTCTTGGAGGTTTCTTGATTTGAAAAGCTTTGCAAAAATGATGATCGCACAAAAGGGGCAATATCTCTCTTAGAAAAACTCAAGGAATGCTTTTCGAAAGTATTTGTTTTGATAATTCTGAAAGTGATGATTCTCATTCCTTTAAATACCCAAAATCAGTTTTAAAAACTGCTTAGCTGTCAAAATTCAATTAATTGAACAAACCATTCAATCGATTGAATTTGACCGTTAGTTTGACCCAGTCAAAGTTTTCAGTTGTAACAGCCATAACTGTATTTCAGTTGTAACAGAAATAACTGTCACATTCAATCGATTGTTTTAGAAATTCAATCGATTGAAAAACCTTTTTCCAGCAAAAACATTTTGGGTTATTTTTATTAAAAACAGTTTTAATAAAAATCTTTGTGAATCTTTTTAGCACCTCAGAAGTGATGAATCATGCCACTCATGATTAAGGACTAAGTCAATCACCAACACACAAATCCAACTAAGGACCAAGACCTAATCACCCAACCATCTTCATGTTGGCACAAAGTCTTCACTTGAACAATTCTGGTCCAGGTTGGTTCCAACAGATTCTTCATGAGGCAGTCTTCATCAGCTTCACATGCTAAGCCTTGGTGCTCACAATATTGACTTCATCAAATCACACGCTTAGCCTTAGTGCTAACAATTTCCCCCAATTTGATGAAGGCAATCTGTTGTGTGTTGAGTTTAATAAATTGAACCTGAAATACCTGTCTATTTACTCAAGCAGTTTATTAGTATCATGAAGTCTAATAGGTTTAGAGTAAAAAAATATCAAATCAGTTGGTTTAGTTAAAGCACAGTTAATTGAATTTCTTCCAGAATCCAGACTCAGTTTATTCAGATCAAGATGTTTTACTCCCCCATACTTTGATGTCCCTTAAAAGCATATAAAGAGATTAAAAACATAAGGCAATCATTCCATTAATATATCATCATAGCAAATTGTCGATTACATCAAGGACATAGATCATGATTAGGGAAACATCAACAGACTGAAAAAATAACCGAGCTGCAAGTGTTGGCACATACCCAGCAGATATTCAATCAACCCAAGCTTAGTACTAGACTAAACAGATCTGAACTTAAAACAAACCAACTGAAAGACAAACAGAAACAGACTGAAACAGATGACACACAATAAACTGAAAAACACACAGGGCATGAAACACACACAATTAATTCTCCCCCATTGAGTTCATCAAATAGAGGGGAACAATCATCAAGCAAGCAGTGTGTATACTAATCTTCTGGCCCATAAAACATCTTCCCCAGCTTTCCTTGAATGTCATCCACTTGCTATTCCAGGTTCTGAAAATGAGTCTCGCAATACTCATGATGAGACTTCTGGTTGGACTCGATGTTGTTCAGTTGATTGATCATCAATTGCTCAAACCTGGAGAAAGACTGTTCTCCAGTCCCCATGTCTCCTCCAGTAAACTGCTCAGCAGCAGTACTTGTTCCAGCACCTTCAGTCTCATCTTCTTCAGCAGTGGCCTTGCAAATCCATTGATTTCCATTAACCTTCTTCAGCCCTATTTTGTTCAATGTAGCCACGGTGATCTCACTTTGAGCTTTAACTTCTTCACTCAGCTTATTCTCCACATCAATATCATAGTACGCAATGAAGCTAGAGATCAATATTGCATAGGGGATTTTAAATTCAGGCTTCTTCCTGATGTGGACCAGCTGCTCCTTAATGACACTCACCCAGTTTACCTTTATCTTATTGACCAAGCAGTACATCAGAATCACATCATCTTCAGTAAGCACTGCGTGGTTGAATCCCCTGGGTGTAAGTATCCATATCACAATATAGGACAGCAGTCTTGGAATAATGGAAAGTCCTCCCACTGAGTAGCTCCTCATTGTACTGTTTGGGTTCCTTAGACAAGATTTGAAGAACTGGACCTTGTCAAAGCCTCCCAAATCTGCCACATTAGCCCTGCTGACTATTGTTCCAGCATCTCGTAGACCAGCCACCGAAAGCCAAACCTCATCTGTGATTGCCATGTCCACCCCTTTCACTTGTGAGTAGATCACACCATCAT
>Ga0209700_104880_pt1 | contig 23473 bp, 9 predicted proteins | sample SiratroredBW_FD_187528 | JGI IMG/M metagenome (GOLD analysis project Ga0209700, IMG submission 187528) | Root nodule microbial communities of legume samples collected from California, USA - Siratro red BW (SPAdes) (version 2) | ecosystem: Host-associated > Plants > Roots > Nodule | place: USA... | reverse complement strand
TAGTAAAAACCACATATCCTTTCTTGGAACTGAAATAGGAAACGGAAAAATAAAATTGCAACCACATATTGCACAAAAAATAATTGGTTTTCCTGATAAAATGGAAGATATAAAAACTTTAAGGTCAGAAATAGGAAACGGAAAAATAAAATTGCAACCACATATTGCACAAAAAATAATTGGTTTTCCTAATAAAATGGAAGATATAAAAACTTTAAGGTCATTTCTAGGATTATTAAACTATGTCAGAAATTACATTAAGGATCTGGGAAAATATACTTCTCCCTTGTATAACAAAACTTCTTTGACAGGACAAAGGAAATTCAATACGAAAGATATAAATCTAGTTAAAAAAATTAAAGAACTAGTTAAAAATCTCCCAGAATTATCACTACCATTAGATTCCGATTACTTAGTCATAGGTTTTAAACTCAAAGCTTCGACACTACACAGTCATGATAGAAGTTGGTATCTTTTCCCTGTTGGTCGCAGTCCTCTACACTCAATAATAAAACCAATACTGTAGGGAAAAGACGAGCATGATATTAAGAAAGATAATTTATTTCCCTTATATAATTTTTGAAGTAGCTATTATAAATTTGTACTGTAATGCATAATTGAGTGATTATACTATTCACATATTTTAATGAAAATTATAAAAAAACTGTAAATAAAAAAGGGTTAAAATTGAATTTTTAAAACGTCTATTAGAATTTAATTACTTAATTAATGCATTTTGAATATGCCATGTATCTGATCATATTATTCAGCTTACAATGTAGGTACTCCTGGTATATATTTTGAAACAAAAAAAAATGTATTTATTAAGAGATTCTTAGAAGTGGTTTTATTGTTTCAAGCAATTTTTCATCATAGAAGTGTCATGTAACACTCTTAAAAATATATAATCAATTTTTCATTATCTCTTTTAAAAATATATAAGTTGTTTCTCCAAGCAACTCATTTTTTTATTTTTTTCCTTAAATAATAAATGTTATTATATACTATAACTAAATCTAAATTAAAAAATATATAGCAAGTTTATTGAATTTCTTAGAATTGCTTTAGTTAAAACAAAATTAAGGGTAAATTTCTTTATGAGTTGACTCTATTAAAAATATTTCAATGTGATATGATAAGATATGTTATGAATATGAGATAAACTTACAATAAAATAAAAATATTACAAACATTAATCATATATAACATTTAGTATGTATCATGAGAAAAATTGAATAACAACATGTTATATTGATAGTCATAATATTAACATACAAAAGTGAAAATAATAATACCAGAAAATAATAAAACTGATATTCAATCAATGGGACCGTGTAAAAATCGTTCAAAAACTAGTAAAATTAGTTCAGCAAAAAGATAATAATAAATTAAAATTTTATTTTTTCTTAAAAAATAACTTTAAATATTATTCATTTTTTCCATATATAAAGTGTCAATATTTATAAATATTTATATATATTATTAAAATTTTAATTTAAACATCATGCACATACTCTATTTTAACTTTTACACACATATTTTATTTAAGCATTTATATACATTTAAAATGTTAAGAATTTAAAAATGTATGTCTTAATTTTAGCATTATTAAATTATGATATTATATATATTTTTTAATTATTTTGTGTATTTTTAATTATTAAAATAACTGTTATTAGTATAATTAGGAACTGCTTTAACTATTAAGCCTTAAATCAATGTATAACTTACCCATAATTATGTATATGCATTTAATATATATATATATATATATATATATATATATATATATATATAATATTTGGAATGAATAGGATAAAATATGAATATGCATGAACAACTAAATATAAAACATTGAATTATAAAAGTATCAGCTAATTAGGTTTTACAAATAAAAATATAATATTGAATATCTTATTTAGATTTTTGTAACAATCTTATATGTATAATATTACATGTTGACTAGTTAATCATTTTTTTTTTCATAACCACAAACACAGAATATACATATAAATGATAAATTAATATATTTTAATTTAATATTTTAAAGAAATTTAAGAAAAATATGTCTCAATATCACAATGAACTTTATCACCCGAATTTACTTAAGATTTTATAAAAAAAATTAACTAAACTCGTAACTTAACTATTATTAAAATAAAAATATTAAATATATTTTTTATTCAAAATTAACATCTAACTCAACATCAAAATCTATTTACTCACATAATAGTTTATAAGAATAAGAGTAACTCTTATAATTTAATATATTAAATAATAATATAAAAAACATCTATTAATTTCTTATCTCTAATACTTGTATTTACATGATGATTTTGAATATTAAACTCATAGATATGTTATTAATGGTCTCTTACTCCTGATATATACCATAAATCTCAATTATTGTATCAATTACTACTCACTTAATCATCGTTTTTATTGATCATATTCAACTAATTCTAAAAACCACAAAATTTTACTACATGTAAATATAACTAATTCATTTAGTTCAAATAATAGTATTGTTATATAGAGTATACAAACGTGATTTGCTTGTTTTAAGCATAGAACGCATTCTTCACACATCAAAATTTTTGTTATGTTATACACCATATTATATGATTCATGGAAAGTTATCTACACGTGTTATATACATACAAAACCACCATCTTATGTAAAATATGAACTCTCACAAGAGGAAACTTGAGTGTAACCTATAATTTAAAGTTATTGAATAAATATTCAAATACTTTAAAAGAATAATGATTGAGTTACAGGATCTCTTAAATTAGTTTTGTAACTGGTGAAAGGTAGAATAACTTATTATTATTATTATTATTAGTCAATTTTATCCAAAAATATAATTAAAATTTGCTACTACACTAATTGAACAATGTTATTTCTTGATATATTTAAATATTTTCTAAATCTTAGTAGGTGTGGTGTTATCCAATAAAGATCCCTAAATTCTCCCCAGGAACACCTAGTATCACCTCCACCCCCACCCCTACAGGAAATGTATTATTTATTTTTGTAAACTGAAAACGAATATTGATTTTATAAACATGAGTACATATTCTAATTCAGTGATTTATAGAAGATAATTTTATTTTGTTAATTGGGACATTACGATTAGATTAGATGGCGGGTTGAATTGCTTTATAAAATTAAATTCAAAATTCAATAATGATTATAATTTAAAATTTTAGTTTCATTGGGGTTTTTTTATTATTCAGTTATGAAAATTGGATGGCAGATAACAGTAAAAAATAAATATAAAATTTTCTTGAGTGTGGTACCTATGTGTGGGTCCCGCGGCTTGACGACACAGTGACATCTAAGGGACCCATGTCTATGATGAAGGTGTAGTGGCAGAGACCGAAGTCAACAACCATAGCTCGCGTGACTATATCACATCATCGTTGTCTTATTCAATAAATTCACCATTTCCAAGGTTTTTTATTATCTCCACTTCACTACAAGTAACAAGTAACAAATCACCACAAATATAAACTAGTCCTTAATTTTGTGATTTAAAAAAACTTTTTGAAAAAAATGAAAAATTCATCTCATTCCCAATACATTTGTCAAAATTTGACTCTTTAATAACCAAAATTTAAACTTATTTTTGTATCCATTTACTGAAAAATTAGTTGGATTTGACTTTCCAGAAATTAAATTTTTACCTGATTTTCCATAAAATTGTAAAAAGTATATCTAAAATCTACAAATTGAAAATATTGATTTAATTAGTTTATATAATAAAAATAATTTTATTGTTATGTTAATGAATTAATAGAAATGTTATTATTAAATCAAATAAAACTTAAAACTTATTATTATAAAGTTAAATTTTATGTTACTATAACCTTATAATAAGTGTATTCAAACCTTTAAATAATTTTTGTATTTCACGTTTTTCCTCTATTATTAGTCATTATTCAATGAATGAAAATCCTTATTTTTTTTTCTTATATATTTTTCCTATTGTCGCATACATGGTCACACCAAATATAAATGTTTCAATGATCCAAAAATGTTCCAACAATCCTCATAAACCAAATTCAAACCTTTCGAATAATTGTTGTATTTCATGTTTTCTTGCTATTATTAACTATTTTTAATATATGAAATCCATATTTTTTTCCTGCTCACTATTTACAAACTTCATTTTATACCTATATATTACATTCTTTGATTGACTGCCATAAATACTATAAAAAAATATAAGTACCATGGGAGAATTTCAATAAAAAATAAATAAAAAATGCGACATACTTTTCAACAATAATAAAATTAAATTAATAATAAATTCAAAATATATTTTAAATTAATAGTAATAATATATATAAAAATTTATTAGTTTTTATATAATATTAAAAATATTATTATCAATTGAAATTATTAAAGTAATATTTTAATTTATTGATTCTATATTAATATATTTTAATTAAAATATCTCGTTAAAAGAAAAATTAGATTAAAATTTAGTTTTCAAGAAGTTGGGCTTCATAGTTTTCTAGTGATGATACATAAAAAAAAATTCTAGTATCTGAATATGAAAAAACGAATTTCAAAATGAAAAAAAGTGGTTGTATTAGATAAATAATTCCTAATGATATTTTTTTAAAATTCAAAGATGGTTTTTTAAGAAAAACAATATTTTGAATGCTCTTAGTTTTTCTCTATACATGTTTAGGTTTTCAACTTAAAATTTAGGTGAAATTATTGGACATATTGAAGATATGATTGTATTATTAACTATGCTTTTAGTTTTTCTCTATACATGTTCAGGTTTTCAACTTAAAATTTAGGTGAAATTATTGGACATATTGAAGATATGATTGTATTATTAACTATCTTTGAGGAGTATGAACTAAATATATTTGATATTGATGTGGATTCATTTAAGAATTTGTTAAAAGTTTTTTAGGAGTAAATATTGTAAGCACAACGAATTAATGAAATATTATGATGTGAAAATTCAACGGAAATGATAAAAGAGTGATAGAAAGTATAAAACATCTTCTTCACTTAAGAAGAGAATTATTTTTTTCAATTTTTTTATTTTTTATTTTATGTTAGGTATCCAAGTGTGAGTCTAAGTTCCATATTGAGTAGGAATGAGAAATTTGAGCAACATATAAGAAAGAAGACCCACAAACCCAATGCCTTAAGGTTTTGGGTTGAAGGTGGTGTCACTCCCTTATATGGGTTGACTCTTATCTCATTCTTGTTTGTCTTCCCAAGGTTTCCCCTTCGGATTCTCCCAACAAGTGGTACTCGCCCAAGCCGTAAACCAATGGCTCTGATACCACTTGTTGGGAGTGGTTGTCAGCTAATTCTGGTTGTGTCTATTTAGGTGATGATAGATGTTGTAATATTGTTGGTATTGGTGATGTCAGAATTAGGATATATGATGGTATTGTTAGAACACTGTGTGATGTTAGGCATATACCTGAATTAAAAAAGAATCTGATTTCCTTGGGCACTTTACATAAGAATGGTTTTATTCCTAAAGCTGATGAGGATGGGGAGACCATTTGAATTGTTAAAGGTGCATTGACTGTGATGAAAGGAAAGATAACCACTGGAAGTATCTATAAACTGTTAGGGAGTACGGTTGTAGGTGGAGTTCATTCTGTTGAGTCACATGATGATAATACAAAATTATGGCATATGAGACCTGGACATCTTCGTGAACGTGGGATGACTGAATTGCATAAAGGAAATTTGTTGCATGGTGTTAAAACTTGCAAGCTCGATTTTTGTAAGTTTTGTGTTCTTAGGAAGTAGACTATAGTTAGTTTTATGACTTGAAAGCATAGAACTGAAGGGATTCTAGATTATGTGCATTCTGATGTATGAGGCCCTACCAGAGAGTCTTCATTTGGTGGATCTATGTATTGCGTTACTTTTACTGATGATTTTTCTAGAAAAGTTTGGGTGTATTTCATGAAACAGAAATCTAAAGTTTTTGACAAGTTCAAGTTATGGAAAGTTGAGGTGGAGAACCAAACAGATAGAAAGATTAAGTATTTGAGGTATGATAATGGCACAGAGTATACTGATTCACAGTTCCAAAAATTCTGTGAGGAGCATGGAATTCAGAGACATTTTTCAGTGCGAAAGACATCGCAACAAAATGGTGTTACTAGAAGAATGAACAGGTCGTTGATTGAAAGGGCTAGATGTTTGAGATTGAATGCAGGGCTTCCTAAGCACTTTTGGCCAGAGACGGTTAGTATGACATGTTACCTCATCAAATATCACCACGAGCTTCTTTGGGTGGTAAGGTTGCAAAAGAGGTATGGACAGGGAATGCAATTGACTTTAGTCACTTAAGAATATTTGGTTGTCATGCTTATGTGCATGTGCCTAGTGATGAGAGATCGAAACTTGATGCAAAATCCAAGAAGTGCATCTTTTTGGGCTACAAGAAAGGTGTGAAAGGCTACAAGTTTTGGGATCCAGTTGACAAGAAAGTGGTGATCAGTAGAGATGCAGTTTTTGATGAGCAGTCCATATTGCAGCAGGATCAAGAAAAGGTGTAGATGGAGTTAGAACATATCCCAGCAGCAGTAACATTACAGAGAATTGACTGAAAGGGCTAGATGTTTGAGATTGAATGCAGGGCTTCCTAAGCGCTTTTGGCTAGAGGCGGTTAGTATGACATGTTACCTCATCAACAGATCACCACGAGCTTCTTTGGGTGGTAAGGTTGCAAAAGAGGTATGGACAGGAAATGCAATTGACTTTAGTCACTTACGAATATTTGGTTGTCCTGCTTATGTGCATGTGGCTAGCGATGAAAGATCAAAACTTGATGCAAAATCCAAGAAGTGCATCTTTCTGGACTACAAGAAAGGTGTGAAAGGCTACAAGTTTTGGGATCCAGTTGACAAGAAAGTGGTGATCAGTATAGATGCAGTTTTTGATGAGCAGTTCATATTGCAGCAAAATCAAGAAAAGGTGTAGATGGAGTTAGAACATATCCCAGCAGCAGCAACATTAGAGAGAATTGAAAGTTCTAATCCAGCATCAGATGATTATAATACAGTTCATTTGCAGGACTATAATCTTGCAAGAGATAGAAAGAGACGCACCAATGTAAAAGCTCCAACCAGATTGGGTTTTGAGGATATAATTTCTTTTGCTCTTAACATTATCAGTGAGGATCCAAACAATTTTCAAGGGGCTATCACTAGCCAGGATAGAGAGAATTGGATGGGTGCAATGGTAGAAGAGATGAAATCCTTGCAGAAAAACTAGACATGGGAGTTAACACGCCTTCCTGAAGGAATGAAGGCTATTGGTTGCAAATGGGTGTACAAGAGGAAGCCAGCAGTATCAGAAAAAGAGGAAGAAAAGTTCAAGGCTCGCCTAGTAGCAAAAGGGTTTTAACAGAAGAAAGAGATAGATTATGTTGGGATTTTTTCTCCTGTGGTTAGGGCAGTACTTGCATCAGTAACTACCTGGGATTTGCATTTAGAGTATATGAATGTTAAAACTGCTTTCTTGCATGGTGATTTAGAGGAGCAGATTTATATACAGCAGCCAGAGGGTTTTTCTCAACCTGGACATGAGCATTTGGCTTGTAGGTTGAAGAAATCTTTGTATGGATTGAAACAGTCTCCAAGGTAATGGTATAAACGGTTTGACTCCTACATGATTCAGATTGGCTACAAGAGTTGTGAGTATGATTGTTGTGTTTATGTAGAGTGTCTTGACGATGGTTCTTTTATTTTTCTACTACTGTATGTTGATGATATGTTGATTGCTGTGAAATTTTTGGATGATGTTGTTGGTTTGAAAGCTTTATTGAGTCAAGAATTTGATATGAAAGACTTAGGTGTTGCAAAGAAAATTCTTGGGATGGAGATTCACAGGGATAGAAGCTCAAAGAAATTGTGGTTATCTAAGCAAGGTTATGTTGAGAAGGTACTATACAAATTTGGAATGAGCAGTGCAAAGCCTGTGAGCACTCCATTGGCAAATCACTTTAAGCTCAGTTCAAACCAGTGTTCTAAGATAGATAAGGAGGTTGCAGACATGGCAAAGGTTCCTTATGCTAGTGTTGTTGGTTGCTTAATGTATGCAATGGTATGTACTCGCCCTGATTTAGCTCATGTTGTTAGTCAAGTTAGCAAGTACATGTCTAAACCAGGTAGGCAACATTGGAAGGCAGTCAAATGGATTTTCAGGTACTTGAGAGGTATTGTGGGGCATGGCATTGTGTTTGGTAATCAACAGGGTGATCATTTGGTTGTTGAATATGTGGATTCAGATTATGCAGGTGATTTGAATAATAGAAGGTCGACAACTGGGTATGTTTTTACTATCAGTGGAGGACTTGTATGTTGGAAGTCAACTATTCAGTCTATTGTTGCATTATCTACCACTGAAGCTGAATACATGACAATAGTTGAGGCTGCAAAAGAAGCTTTGTGGCTTACTGGGTTAGTAAATGAATTGGGTGTTCAACAAGGTGAAGTTCAGTTGCATTGTGACAGTCAGAGTGCTACTTATTTAGCAAAGAACCAGATATATCATGCTAGAACAAAGCATATTGATGTAAGGTTTCACAAGATCAGAGAGTTGATTGCATATGGTGAGATACTGTTGCAGAAGATTGGTACTGCGGAGAATGCAACTGACATGTTAACCAAGTCAGTTACCACAAACAAGTTTAAGCATTGCTTGAATTTGTTAAATGTTTATAGTTGCTAGAGAACCATGGTAGTCCAACCCACTATATGTTTGATACTTTCGGCTTGTATATCTTCTAAGGGGGCGTATATTCGCCAAGGTGGAGATTTGTTAGGTATGACTCATAATACTAATAGGAAAAGTTATAGGCTTTGTGGGCTGGGCCAGGAGTGCAGGAGTATTTTAGTTTATTGTACCTTGTTTAGGGTTATTTATATAATCATCTGTAATTGTAACCCTAGTGGTTGATCCCTCTAATAACAAAACACAGCCCCTCAAACGCTCTTGAGGAGAGGACGTAGACAAATTGTCGAATCTTGTTAAATCTTGTGTTCTCTATTTTCTCCATCTTCGTTAATTCTCGTTAATTCTTGTGTTTATAGCGTGAGTTATATTTTGTTTTATTTTATTTTTTAAATATTTTTTTCACTTTTTATTTTTATTTTCTTATATTTTTATATTTTATTTTTTGTTTTTCTTTTATTTTTTATTTGTTTAGGCCACTTTGAAATTAAACACAAATTGACATGAATAGAGTCATTTATGATGACATTTTTTTATTATTAGAGTATGCGCTTTATGTGTGAAGATTTTGTTAGATTTAAATGCATCACTTCATGTGATAAAATTTCTAAAATGTAGAGAGAGAGAAATGTTAAGAATGCATAACCTCAGAAACTGATATATATCATAATTTTATTTATCAAAGATATAGTTATGTGTGGTTTAATAACTTTAAATTTACTATCTTAAACTATAAAACTTATAGTTATACAAAGTTCAAATTAATGAATTATGTTAGGTATTTCTTTTTTACCCTAAGCTATAACTCTCCGTTCATTTTTATCTACATAGAAAACCATTTTTCTCACTAATGTTACACAATCTGGCATGCCCTTCTTTATTGTAGACAAGAGTGGTTATGCTAGATTGACCATGGAATAGTGGTAAGCATGGACAAAAATACGGAATATTCATAAAGTATATAATTTTTATCATTAAGAAAATATAAAACTAAACCCAAAAGACTTTTAATTTGTATAAACAAATTATTTAAGCAAAACGAGTTTTATATTATTATTCCTAAGTTTTTAATAGTAACCGATATCCATGTTTGCTTCACATATTATACGCTCCAAAAATTTGAAAATAAAATATAAAATAATCAGTTACCTGTATATATTTCAACTAGTCTTTGATAATATATTTATAAACATTAATATAGATTATATAAATAAAGACTTTCTTACAAACTCTGCTCCCAATCAAACTCATAGGGATAGAATTATATAAGTGGAAAAGAAAAATACTAAAGACGAAGGACAAAGTGTGAGTGTGAAGGTTGACTTATGAAACATCCAGCGATGAACATCACTAACTCATAATGTCAATGTCATAATGAGAGGAAGGAAGAACAACATAACATCTCATGTGTCAAAACTAAACGTAATATGTTTTTGTTGGTCAATTTCTACTCAAACTGTTCTGATAAAATACTGAACTTATAGTCAATAAGAAATGAACTCAATGAATAAATTGATTGGTGAAGTATATATATATATATATATATATATATCATTTTCAGTTCAGCAGCCATGTTTTAACGTTAAATAGAGTGTGGTCCTTAACATAATGCCATGCTTTAATACATTTAAGTTAATTACTGTGAAAAAAATTAATTTATTTAACAATAAAAAGTAATGCTGATATTAAATAACTTAGTAATTATTTTAAAATTATTAAAACAAATTCTTGTTTGTAATAAAATGCATTTTTAATTTTCTTCCGCTTGTAATTATTTTTAAAGACACATGATAAACAATTTGTTTAAATAGTGATTCTTCCATTAAACAAATTAGCCGAAAACCGTAAATTTTGCAATAAGTTATTATGAAAAAAATGTTTATATATATACATATATATGCATGTGAGAAATTTTTATTTCTATCTACAAATTAATTATTTTAGGAATCTTTTATATATATGTAAACAATATTTTTACTTTATTACGCATGAAAAACTTTTATTCTCAGTTCACTTGCCGGTAAATATCAAGATATTATTTATATACCACCTAAGAGTAATGTATAACAAAAATGGTTACATTTTTTTAAATCACAATTATTTCCATATAAGTCAGCATGACTGCGACAAACATGCTTTTAAGATAAACTTAACTCTTAAGTAATACAAAAAGTCTAATGGAACGATAAATTTGAGACGTAACAAAAAAGTATATGACTTTCATTGCACTATTATACTTTTCGTTGTTAGATTGAGTCAATGAAATTCTCGCATTAAAATTAAAAAGGACAAAGTAAGATTATATAATTATTTTTCTACAAAATACTTTCATAATTATTTTTCTGCGGATTAGGTGTATCTATCTTTCCCTAATCAATGTGAATCTTTATACATTTCTCGATCTCTATGATTTCAAAAGATAATTCAGGTTATAGTAGTACAATATTTAATACTTTTTTTAAAAAAAAAACTTCATTAAAATAATAATAATAATTTTTATAATTATAAATCAATCAAAGAAAAGAATTTATCTATCCCATATTTTCACAGGGTTAAAGATCCCATATCTAAAAACATGATAGAATTAAAATATATAAATAAGGATTATGAATTTATGAGTCAATTTTAAATTCGTGAGATTAAAACAGATTCAAACTTAGATTTACTATTTAACAAAATTCATTTTGTGGAAACTCAAAGAATAATATAAAGCTACAAAGAAAAAAAATGAATTATTTATTCTCGTTAAAAGATCATTTCGTGAATATAACAGTATTTGGCTTTATCTGTAACACAAAATACTTACTTATATATAATTAATTATTTTTTCTACTATTAGATTATCTACTCTCACCTTGTAACGAAACAGTCTGTTAATACTTAATTATAAGGTAGCTTTTCACTATCTTGTCATCTTCTATTCATATAGTCTATTGTTAGAGAACTATCTACTCCCATTTTCTAATGAGATAGTTTATTGTTACAGTTAAATTCTTATACTAAGATTTTCATTTCCACCTTACAATTTAATTTGGCAAGATTAATCAAGTATGACCCAAAATGAAATTGAAATATTTACAATTTTATAAATAAAATGCATACCTAATAGTGTGTGTTTCTTAGTTTACATGTTTAAAATTATAATATCAAAGAAAGAGTGATGACAAATGATGGTTGCACACTTGCATCTGAAAGTTTAGGTGAGGATGAGAAGATAGGAAGAAAGAAACAAAACACATGGCTTTATATCGTGTTTGGTCACTTTCTGAAAAGAGCTATGGATCCATTGTCTTCTTTTATGACAAAATTAAGAACAATTTGATACAAGCAGTGCCTTTAACTTTCAAAAAGATTAAGAATTATAATGGATTTTAGTTGCCTTCACCTTTTCCACTTTTGCTTTTGGACTTAGATGGAATAAAAACATTTGAGGGATGCATTTTTATTTCTAAAATACTTGCCTTTTGCCTTTGCCTTTTGGTTTAGGTTTTCAAAATGGTAGTTACAAGTTCCAATGAAAATTATTCTATGTATTTTTGGTAAAGTATGATTTTAATCTTGATAAATGCGATTACACTTTGCTTTTACTATTCTTTAACTCTTTTATTCACTTTTTGAGTTTAATAAATAAATTCTACAATTACTTATTAATGATATAAAATGCACTTGCATATAGTAGATTATACATTATATATATAATAATAACTACAATGGTATGAGTTGATGGCTACATCATTATTATGTGGAGCCATATGACTCTTAAAATTTATAAAAACAAATTAATTAAAACTAAAAGTGTAAAAATTGTGAATATATTTATTATACCTTTTAATAATAATTGAATTTCCTTAAAGTTAACTAAGTATTGTGACAAAAACTGTATTTTTTCACTTTTAATTGTCCAAGGAATTGATAAAATAATTTTATTGAAAGATGGACAGGGATGTATAAGGTATTAGTAACTTATTAAATATGTACTTTATAGTGATTTTCATTTTTAATTCTTTAATCGTAACATAATAATTAATTAAACCATTTCAAAGAAAAACATGTGAGAGTCAAGCCACTAGACTAACATATACAGAAACAATTTTCCTAACAACTAAAGTGTTCCTTAAATGAAGATTTTTATACATAACAAAGATTGTAACTAAAACATTAATGAATATTATCTTTTATATCGGTAAAAAAAAACTTTTATTCTCACATTTTTATTTATTTTGTCTTGTTTATAAGGTAATAATAATTATTAAAAACTATTCAATCAATACCAAAAATGCATATTAAGAACAATATATTACTAATAATTCTGTACCAACCATAAAATTACAACAGTTTAGTTTCCCTTAATATCTAACCCACACAAAGTAAAAAGTTAAAGCTCTTCAAGTGGTACTTGTCATTGGATTCTTATGAAGAAAGTGAGGGTGTTTAACCAATTTTATTTTGGTTAAACAATTTTGGTACCTTTTTAAATTTATAAAAACCTTGTTTATGTATTGTATCAGTTTACTTTCCAGGTTACCTTTCACAACACAAAGTAAGAGCTTAAAACAATCATTTAAAAGGTCCTCTATGAATCATTTTTCTAGCTGTCATTGGATTCTTATGATAAAACTCATGGCCTTTAACCAAGTTTTTGGTCAAACTAACTTATTTCCTTTTTAAATTTATAGGATACTCATCTCCTTATTCAGAAAAACATGTTTGAGGTGATCTTTTTAACTGACACTTTATCTTGACAATTAAAAGTCTAACATGATTTGGAGTATTGTTTCTGGTGATTAAATCCAATGTTTTCAGTTTCAAAATTTAAGAGAATTTTAAATATTTTAAAAGTATTATTTATTTTTTATATTTTAAATATTTTTTAGATAAAATAATTTAATTTTTAAAATTTTAAATCTTCAGTTTAGATAAATAATTTAATTTTCATATAGAGATTTTAATATCAAATAATAGTTAATTTTAAATATTTAATACGAGGAAAAAGATAGAAACATAAAAAATGAATATAAAGAATTTTAATTTTTTTTTAATGATTGATTATGTTTCTGGTATTGTTTGCTAGTTTATGATGTTTATTTTATTTTTGGTCCTTAGATTTTAATAGATATAATTCACCCTACTTCTTATAAATTAAAATTATCTTTTGTTAAAATAATTCAAAATTTTTGTAAGCTTTTATATAGATATCATTGGTCAGTTGCAGAATATATAAAACCTATTTAATATAATATAATAAATGATTCTAAATTATTTTCTTATATTTATATATGGATAACTATCATCATTTGCAATTTTAGTGAGTTAGTTTTCTAATCATTTTAACATACAAATTTAATAGTTTAAAAAAATGAGTCATGTGATCAGTTGTTCTTAAATTAAGAATCCAAACACCTTGATACAAAATGTCAAATATTCTTTTATTTTTTATGGGTAAAATAGGATTTACAATTGAGAGGACTTATTCATTGATTTAATTATTATTTTTCAAATGATCTAATTTCTTTTTAAAAAATTTCATACTAAACATTGATAAACATACAACCAAAAAGCATAACAAGGCTTACAACAATGGTGATAATAACCTTAAAAAATTTAATTAGGTTAAATTTTCAATGACTTTAATACCAACATGAAAATAAAATATTATTTTATTACTACGAATCACACAAATTATATTCTCATTGTCTTAATTTATAATAACCAAAATCTTTAATAAATAAAATTATATTAAAATAAATTGAAAGATTCTGAAGATATTTCTTTTTAATGAGTATCGAGATGTTATTGAAAATATTTTTTTCCTAATCGTATGCTATTTACCATAGTGCCCGTACTCTTCCTCAGGAAGAAAATTCATCAATGCTTTGGTTATTTGGTCTAATAGAAACTCTGTTTGTTTAAGGGTGATCCACACAGGTCCTCGTGCCTGTAATTGCTACCACTGAATGGTCTATTATTGATATGAGAAGACCAAGGAAGCTTAAAATATTTCTGAAAATACATTATGCTGGTGTGTTCGTACCTCCAAAGTTGAAGATGCATTACAATGATAGAAATTCTCAAAATTTTGATTCAAATGTTGCCCAAATTGGGATGTTAGAGGACCAATTTTCAGATTTATTGACTATTGGAAAGTGTGACCTTGAGTTTCTTATTTGTTCCTGATTGAGGTATTACCGGTTAATCTTAGTCAGTAAATTCTTCTATAAGGTAAAATTTGCAATGAGATAATGGATCTTCTAAAGAGCATTCAACCACAGCCGGTTTTTCAGAAGATGTCATTTTGGAAGATATTCTAAAATTAGATGAACCAGCAAAGTTTTGCAAGATGTAATTCAATCAAGCCATTTTGCTACCAAGATCAAATTTGCAACCAACAATAACATTTGTACAAAATTGACAAGATTGAAGCAGGTGAAAAAGTAAAGGAAATGTTGTTAATGAGGTTGCTTCACATATGAAAGACAGTAGCATTACATCTGTTATTTTATCTTTATACTTGGATTTCGGGAATATTCACTATTTAAGTACTTAAGTTGTTGGATAAAAGTGAAGAACTGTGCCACCCTTGTAGGGCAATTGCTTACTGCACTCCCTCATTTGTTTTCTGCACGCTATCATATTTTTGAACTACCAAAATTAATCTTGGAGATGTAAAAATAGCTTTCGAAAATTGTATTCTGGAATGAATACTCAAGGTATAAAAGTAACTTCCGGATTTAGTTTTTTTGGAATGAATTTTGGAATGCAAAAAGTAATTCCAAAAAAAAAAATTTCAGAATTTTGCACCTCTTACACCAAATGAAAATACAAAAGCAAAACCAACTTACCTCACTCACTCTTGGAGAAGACTATCTTGCACCACCCACCACCACTCGCGCACCACCCACTCTACTCCTCCTTTTCAATATTCTGCTAAGGGCATTTCTGAGATTATGATAAACTTATGGGTGTAAAAATCAAATGTGGGGGTGCAGGAAGCAAGTGCCTTATTGTAGTTTCCAGAACTGCAGTCTCCGGGCTCGCAAGCCCATGACCCTACAGAAGAACCGTCGGATCCTTGCCACGCCGAATCTGGGAGCATCCAAGGGTAGCCACCACACCTTTACACTAGAACCGTCTACATGCTATCGTCCACAGGGGATCACGTGCACCCACGTGGGTGGTTGGAGTGGAACACGTCGTCGTTCGCTTTAGACACGTTGTACTATGGTGAATACATGAATTCTGGGCCCGCTGCGGGCCTAGATCAACTCGTGAATTGGACTGGCTATCAGGCCATCAATTCCACGTTTGAAGCTTCTATATCACGGTGGGGTATTTTTAGTTTTATTCTAAATTCTTTTTTTAAGAATTTGTTAGTAATTAAAACTAATATTATATTATAATATACGTTATTTATGATAAATATGAAACATAATTTATATAAACTTAATTAGAGAGAGATATAGTAACTTCAAATTTATATATATTTTTTTTAAAATGACGTCAGTAATTCAATTTTAATTTATAGTTTAAATATATTTTATTTATATATTTTTTTAGTAATTTATCAAAATAACCTAAATAAATAATTCTGCAGAGCACCTTTACTACCTTATTCATTCCTCACCCACATATCTTAGTTATCGTTTATGCTTATTTTGATGTATTTTATATTTTAATATAAAACAAATATATATTATTGTTTTGTTTATTTTTAATGTAATAATAAAAAATAAATATAAAAAATGATTCTTTTATATTATATTTGTTTATTTTGTTACCACACATTTTACTAATAAATTTTTATTCTAAATCACGATTTATTAGTTTAGAACTCTTAGTTCTGACATGATAAACTTATGAGATAATGAGTTTTACTTTGATATGATGATAATGGCTTATGAATTATGAACTTTTAATTCGACATGATTTATTATACTACGAGTTAATGAATTTTTACTCTAACTTAATAATATTAGTTTATGAGCTAATAAGCCTTTCCTTCAACTTCAATTTATTAGCTTATGTGTTAATGAACATTGGTTTCGGTTTTGATTTATTAGCATATGTGCTATTAAGTTCCAGACTCAATTTATTAGGTTTTGTGCTAATTAGTTTATACTTCGGTTGACGGTATAATAAGTTTATGCTTCATTTTAACTATATTAACATATATTAAATGAGTTTGTGTTCCGATTTAACTATATTAATATGTGTTAATAAATTTATATTCTGATTTGATCATATTAGCCCGAGTTTATGTTTCGATTTGACTATATTAGTCTTGTTAGTGAGTTTATGTTCTAATTTAACTATACTAAGATATGTATTGACGATCGTTTTCTCCAATTGGATTTTATTAGCTTATGTGCCGAAAATTGATCTTACCATAACTTTTATGCCAATGAACCTATGAGTTCTTATGATCGCCTGTTGACCACTTGGTAAGTAATCCATATATCATATCTCGTTACTGAGTTAAGCTCATCATCGATGAATTGCCTATTAATTTTGATCTTCATAAGATCTATGCCTTATTATATTCACATAAAAGTATAAACATGTGAATTTATTTCAACACATAGGAATATGAATTTATTTCAACACGTCTTGAATATCATGATGAAAAGCAAAATGTGCAAAGAAGATTAAAAAAAAGAACAAGCTAAGATATGAAAAAAAAAGCTAAGAATTTTTTTTTTCTGAATTGTATGTTATGGTACATAATGTAATGAGTTTTGACTCATATGCAAAACGGAAAGAACAAAACTAAAAAATAAACACATAAATAGAAAAATAACATCAGATAAACACATAAATGAAGAATCGAAGGCAACAACATAACAAATTAATGATAACCAGCTGAACAATTCAATTTAAGTTTATAAGAGTATGAATTTTCACCAAATAGTTTTCTCATTCGAAACATATATTTCTCCTAAATTGGACTCATTCTCTCAAAGACACTTCACCTGAGTTTATCATGCTGACAGTTTGCAAATTGGGTAGAAGTAAAGATGTGAGTTGTTTTTATAAACTCAGTTTCTAAACTTAATTTTATCTCAAATTTAAGTTTATAAACTTCAAACTGATGAGTAGCAAATGTTAAAGGCATAACTCATTTTATAATTTTAGGAGAACTAACGAAATAAAAAAATAAAGATGTACTGAAAATGAATATTAATTATATAATCTGTTAGTAACTACTTATTTAATTGCTTGTTAAAATAGTATTAATTAATTGAGATATTATTATGGAAAAAAAGATAGTTAATGAATTATATACGAAAAAGCAATTATCAAAACATAATTTCTCCATCAATAATATAAAATAGGCAATGGCAAAAAAATAGAATGAAATAAAGATAGTTAGTTTAAAAGTCCAAAAACAGCAGAGTGGTATATTAATAGTGCAGTACGAAAAGAGTGAGGTTAACTGTAGATAGTGCGTAAGCCTCTCAGCATTTCCTGGTGGATTTTGCTCTTGATGGCAAAACACGATGAAAATTAGGTAAACCTAAACCATGTAATATATAACTGTAATAGTGCAAAAGTAAACCAATAATGTAGAATGAATTTGTGTGGTGCGAAGCCAACGTCCTTTCGTACTTTAGGGTTCTGGGTGCATGCTGATGCTGATCCTGTTGCTGTGCAATATGGCAGCAGACAAAACCTGCTTCCTCAAACCACTTGAGTACTACCCTCATCTATGCTTTTCTTCTCTCCCTGTGTCTCAGAAAATAAACAAATACAACGTCCAAAAGGGCATTGTGCGAGTTTACTTCAACATTATAACCGTACTGGATTCTAATTTTCTCCGAAAGTCCTTGGAAAACGATAGATATGGACCGAGTTAGCACATATTAATAGAGGATTATACGTATGATAAATAATTATGATGTTTATTATATTTGAAAGTAACGAAAAATAGTCCTAGACTGTTTAAATTTAATGTTTAGAGCTATTATTACCAACAAATATCTGAAACTCTCACAGTGTACGAATGTTAAAACCCAATGGTTAAAAGTGGGAATCACTTTACAGCTTGAATAAAGGCAAAACACATATGTAACAAGTCAGTGACTGCAGAAAAACATTGCATGCAGAAGTTGAGACGTGGAAGATAAGTCGAAGCATGCATATGCATGGTGTTAGCACTAACATTGGTGATACATACAATTTTGACAATTCAATGGTCATGTTTGTGTTGAAAGGAAGAGAGAGTAGAAGAGATAGATATATAGTGAGTCACAAGAGAAACTCATTAGAAGGCAAAAGGGTTATGCTTGTTTCCACATGACACGACACACTTATGGTGTAGGGTGTGTCCTACATATCCAACGACAACGCATTGGACAGGACAGAGAGCCCCTCTTCCACCCCAACCTTACCCCTTCAATCTCTTTGTTTCCTATGTGTAAAAGTAATGTGCCAGAAAAGGGTTGCAGAAAAAGAATCAGGGCTACCAGCTAGGGTTTTTGAGAAAAGGAAAGGACCACTTTCTTCATTTAATTCAATTTTGAAGCTTTCGTTCACCTATGATACGGTGGTTTTCTTGGTTGGTTGGACATTTGTCTGTTCATGGAATCTGCATGCATGTATACTTTGTTTCTATGTTTTGAGATAGTTCTTCGTTCGTAAACCTGCATGATTCTTTCATCAATGTTCATACCACTTGAGCCGCAAGGTTCGGTTACCAATCATAAACCGGTTTTAGATTTGCCTTTTCTTCATGTTTCAGAGATATTTGAAATCTAGGATTTGTCTGAGTGAAGAATGAACTATATCTTGACATTTGTTTGATCAACTTTAGGTTAAAGTATTATTAAGGAAGTTATGTAATTATTCTAATTTTAAGTTTTAATTTTTATGCGCAAAAAGTTGTAAGTTTCTTTAAGTTTTAATTTGCATGAGAAAAAAGTTGTAAGTTTCTATCAGTAGACATGCAGAAAAAACACAAGGTTGTCCGATTGTGACTAATACCAGAGAATATTCTTTTATTGTGTAGATTAATTACAAATATTTCATAAACCATATAGACCGAGTGATATTTTCTAAAATAGAACTTGATTTTTAGTCTAACTTGAAATATGCAACATGAAATTTAGAGGATCAAATATATGCAGGTTTTTTATAAGATCCAATAAATAGGTAATCTGAGTCTAATGTGAGTCACTAAAATAAAGTCTGATACTTTCTTAAATTTTAATTCAATTCTATAAAATTGATTTGCAAAAAGAGTTATTTTTTTATTTAATCATTATATTTTGGTTGTGTTTCTAGATTATGTAAAATTTTTATTCGATATAAAATTTTAATTTTTTTAATGTAGGATAAAAAATTTAAAATAAAGACAATTTATAATGACCACCAATAGGACTCGTGTTGTTGAGATTTGGTTCACTCAACTAAAGTGGAATAAATTTTGATCCTCCTGCTCTGTCATGCAAGCAACATAATCCGAATTTCTACTTGAGAATTGAAAAAACTTTTCTGGTGAAATTTTACGCAGTCATGTCATTCTATAATTGAACTTATCTATAGTTATTAACTAAGTAAGATTTAATAAAAAGATGTAAATATTTATAAACATAAATACACACAAATGTTTATCAAATCTGATGATATTTTCTAGTTGTGAAATATAGGTGTTTCATTCACAAAGAAAGGAATAATTTATTATTCTTATGATAAAATAAATGAAAATAATCTTTTTGACACTAATACAAAAAATAAATTTTATGTCAGGATAATACGTCGGTTACAACCAAATTGATATAAACAAAAATACGGTGATATTTTTATAAATATTTTAAAATATATTATGTCGGTTAACTCAAACCTGATGTAATATATTATATTCTACATCTGTTGTCACTCGTAACCGACATAGAAAAAACTAAAACAAGTAAAAATTTAAAATTTGAAAACTTGGTAATGACGCTCAACATACTACGTTGGTTGGAAGGTGTCAACCGACGTAGTATACAACCCATATTACGTCAGTTGAAACTTTCAACCGACGTAATATCCTCCTCTTAGCACGTGAGTGAATTTTGAAGAAAATTTGGTAAAAGTTAGTCAAATACTACTTTGATTGGGGACTCCCAACTGACGTAGTATGTCCCTCGAGTTAAAACTAGGGATTTCAAGAGAGATATTAACTCTTACGCTTACATTTTTCTCTTAAGTTTTCTTCTCCTTCACCTTCTCCTTTGTGTTGTCCTTTACGTTGTCCTTCCATTGTCGTTTACCTTCTCCTTCATGTTTTCCTTTACCTCCACCTTCTCCTCAACCTCGTTGCCTCCTCCTCAGCCTTGCTACCCTCTCCTCTCAGCCTTCGTGTAGTGTCGCTTTTATTCTCACTTTTTTTCATTTGTATTTTGTGTGGTGTCACTTCTCACTAGTTTTCATTTGCGTCTTTGTTATTCATTGGTTTTGCTAGGGTTCGAGACGCTCCATTTTTGGCTTCTTCCACATTCGTTTTGTGTGCGCAAGCTTCTTAGTGGTCTCGGTGAATGCTTGGTTCGACAACCCTTACCTCTTCTCTTTGCAAGATGTTAGCAATTTTGTAAATTTCATTAAAAATAGTTAGAAATTTATTTTTGACCCAAATTTTTTATCAGTTGATTTAGTATATATTTGATGGTAGTGTTATTACATTATATAGGTTTATCATAAATTTAAAAAATCAAACAGCCATAACTTTTAATAGAGAGCTCAGATTGAGATGCTCCAAAGTAAAAGTTGCTCGATATGGGTTACGAAGCCTTTGGTCAACCGTCGGGCCTCCAAAAATTTCAAAATTCCATCATTTAGAGTTTCTTTTTTATTTTTTTGTTATTTTTCATCAATTTTTTTAGATTGTAGCCTTTGATTTAATATATCTATACTTGTTATAAAATTCTAATTTTTTTTGTGATGTTTTCTTGTATCGATTAAAATTTATCAACTCATTAATTTTTTTTAAATACTTTTTATGTCGGTTGTATACATCGATTGTAGACCTATTTTAAGTATTTAGATTGATATATAATGTCGGTTTCTATTTTCAATCGAGATAGTGACATATGTCAAAAACTTTCTATGTCACGTAAGTCAACGTCAGTTTTAAAATCGATGTAAAATATTTTCTAGAATTGACGTAGTAAACCATTTTTCTATTAGTGTGAGATGATTTAGTGTATCAATATATTCTTGTTGAAAAAAAAAACAAAAAATACATGTTAAAGATAGATTGTTTCGATAATGTCCAACAATTTCATTCTTAATCTTCATAATATATATATATATATATATATATATATATATATATATATATATATAAAACAAATATACTTAAATCTATTCTTAATCTCCAACTATTTCTTTTTTAAATACTTCTTTTGAAAAGGCGTTGTGACTTTTGAAAAACTTTATTATGTTTAACTTTGATTTTTGTAATATTTATTATTTATTTTTCTCCTTTAAATAAAGAATCTCTCTAATGCAATCTCACACACATCTAATATATTTTTTCACACTATTTAAATAAAGATAAATTATATTCCTGATAAAATTTTTAAATAATTATTTAGAAATTAATATTTTTTGCAATTCACAAATTGATTATTTAAGTTGTGTAATATGTATTTATTTTAATAAAAATAAAAAAATGTGATATTATTAAAGATTTAATATAAAAAAATACATGTTTTTTAATATTACATTTCAAGAAATGAATCATAACAATATAAATATTAAAATAGAATATTAAATAATAATATGAACATGTAAAGTTAATAAGTAAAATATCATTATGATAAAACAAAAAACAAAAAGAAAAAAGAATATTAAAAAGAAAAAATAATTAAATAAGTAATTTAATTTGGTAAAATCTAGATTTACTTTTCTGAAATACAATCCATCATTTGATACTGCTGTTAAAAGAGAAATAGTTTCTAAGTGAGATTTTTTTAATTCAACAATGAATTGAAGTAAGATTTATGAATAAAATATCACAGTATCTGATTATTTAAGAAAACAGTTGGGAAGAAAGTACAAGACTTTTCAATTTAAATTAGTTTCCTACATATGGGATGAGAAGTCTTGTCAATGTAAGAGAAGAAAGATTGTTTCATTAATGTGTATCAGGATTTTTCTCTTTCTCTTGTTTGTTTATTGTGAATTGCATAAGTATGACAACAGTGGAATCAAAATGATGACAGTAGGCAAAGAAAGTATAATAACCTAACCTTACTGTGCAATATATTAAAAGTCTCACATTTCTTCTATCTTACTGAATAGACTAAACACAATCATAACATAAAGCCTTCTGAATTGACTTTTCTTACTATGTTTATGTTTGTTTCTTTTTCATTTGTTTATTTCAATATCAAAGCTTTGTTGTAGTTTTATGTTTTTTTCTTTAATAGTTTGTTTATTTAAAGTATTGAGGTTTTATCCAGGGATGGGAATGAAATTGAGATTGATTTTTCATCCATTCAGTAAATTTGGAGAGAAGAAAGCATTGAAAGTTAGTGACTAATAGTTTCAAACTAGGGATGTTTTTCTATGTTTTTTATTGTTATTATAATAATAATATTTATTATTATTACTAAAATTTAATATTAAAAATAATAAATAAAATTTGATCGCTTCTTACTCATTTTTATTCTTTTATATTTAATGTAAATAATTTTACTTCCCAATTTATTATGATTTTTTTTTGTTCAAATCTTTGACTTGTTTGGTTTTCAAGGAC
>Ga0209700_104879_pt1 | contig 23475 bp, 10 predicted proteins | sample SiratroredBW_FD_187528 | JGI IMG/M metagenome (GOLD analysis project Ga0209700, IMG submission 187528) | Root nodule microbial communities of legume samples collected from California, USA - Siratro red BW (SPAdes) (version 2) | ecosystem: Host-associated > Plants > Roots > Nodule | place: USA... | reverse complement strand
AAATCAAGCCACATACACAATGAATGATCTACCCTAGCACAAATTATCTATTCAACAGATCAACATATCATCAATTTTCACACAACTATCTCATACATGCAACATTCAATTCAACATTTCAGACCTGCAGGAAACTTTACCAGATACAAATTGTACAATTACTACAATCATTAACTTCTCTATTCAAGACTTAAATTTGTAAATCAAACAAGCACTAAGGTTAGCTTCCCTTACCTTAATCGCAGTGAAAGTTCTCTCTAACACTCCCAAAAGCTTAAGATCCTCAGGAACTCGAATCTGCACCAAAGGACCTCTGATCAACGATCAGACTAACACACTAGGAAATTGAGCTCACAGAGGCACCGTCTGATGGCTCAGATGCCACATGCGAGCTCAGTAAGCAGAGGAAAAACAAAAACCTAAATCTGCTCTAAGGAAAAGGGCCAGAAAATGAACTTACTCTGACGGAGGTTCTGATCGGATAGACTTGCTCTATTCTCCGCCACGAGTCCAACGGTGGGCTCCGCTTGAGAAACTGATAAGGTATGGAAACAGAGACTTAGAGAGAAGTCAAAGGAAAAGAGGTTAGAGGTTTTAGAGAGATGATGACTTGAGTTGAAATGAGACTTGACTACTTACTTTTTCTATAAATACGCGTTTTTAGTTTAATAATATAATAATCAAATGTTCATTCCACTTCTACCATTTCACTCAAATGACAGATTTTCTAAGTTGTTACATTGAGTAATTAACATTTTTGTCTTAATAAATTAATTTTCTATTTAGATGTCATTCACATTTCATTAAGTTAAAAGTTGATGAATAATATGCATGAAATCTCTTCTATTTGATAATATATTTTTTCATATGGTAAAAGATATATTTATTGTTTTATAATGATAAAAAAAATAAACTGATAAATTGAAAAGATAAAAATAGTTCAAGATCACTTAAAAAAATCAACATAAGAACAGAGACAAAATATAAAAACTTCTTTTCAAATAACTAAGTCAAAATTTTTATTTATCATGTACTTAATTTTTTTTTTTAAATATATAAAGTATTCGTAACAAAGAATCGGTCAGGACATCAAAATTTTATTTACCTGTTATTTTAAAATCTAACTTTTAGTTAACTTATTATATTTTTCTCACTCCATAAATATTTATGAAATTTCTTGACCCTATATATTGACAAATTTGTTGACCTAGACCAAGACATTTCTGGCATGAGTTTCTGTCTTTGACCTCCCACCTATAACTTTTAAACGCATGTTTTTTAATAAAAAAATACTTTTTATTTTTCAAATTTTAAAATAACATTATTTTCAATTATACTCTTAATTTAACTAATATGAAGACAAACAAATAATTATGATAACAGAGGAAAAAATGTAACAACACTAAACGCATCTTAAAATAAATAAAAAAAATGAAAGGAGTATAATATAATAGATAACTCATTTAAAAATATATTAAAAAAACCTTAATTTTAGAGTAAAAATACAAAAACTATTAAAAAAGGATTATTTATTTGTTAAGATTTTTTTTCTTTCACCACAAAAGAAGAAAAAGAATATGATGTGTTTAATAAGACTAAAACTAGCTATTGACTTTGTACGCTATTGACTTGTAAGCTAGTGTGATAAACATGAAAATATTTTTCTTTAATTTTTATTATTTTTTATATTTTTTATATATTTCTTTATTATTTTAATTTATTTTTGTCTATTATTAGTTTTTAACTTTATACAGACAAAAAGTTAAATTTCGAAAAAAAATGAGTAATACTCTTTAGATCAATTAGTTTAAATAGAACTATTTATCCATATAAAAATTATAAATAAATTTTAAAAAATAAAAAAGAAGCACTGAAAAAACTTTAATAAGAAATTAATTATTTTAAAAAAAAAATCTAAAATTATAATTATATACAATAAACTATTTTTTAGAAAATATAATTTTTTATATAATAAATTTATAAAATTGTGTTATTTTATATCATTTTCCATTTATCAATTACCTATCAATTTATTTTATCAAATACTTTTAATTCAAAATAAATCTTATTGACTTAAAAACTTATAAATTGGAATTTTATCAGTTAATAGTTAATATATCTACTAGAAATTAATTTCAATTACAAGGTATTTTTATCAAAAATATCTATGAGGGTCCACAAGACATTCTCAAATTACTTCAAGGACTCATGTCCTCTGCTAACTACACCATTTTGTTTGTTTTATTTATCAATTAATTATAATTTTTAGTTACATTTTTTATTAAATACTCTTTCCGTTCCTTTTATAAGTATCAATCTTTTAAAGATTTTATTATTATTTAATTTTTATTATGAAATTTCAATATAATTTCTAATTGATATATGTAATAATTCTCGTTACATCATCTAGAAATTATATTATGAAGGTAATTAGATAGCTTTCATTTGTTATAATTAAAAAATTATAATTCATCTCATTTCATCCCTTACATTTACAATAACAATGTCTATCATCAACTCAAAATCAACATCATCAAAATCAAAAATATACGGACCAATATATATAGACACTTTACTCTACTTCTGAAGTACTCGTACATTAAATTAGACTCAAGGATCTACACCTATCATATCATCCTCTCGTTATGAAATCGAGACAACCACGTGCACTAACGAATCTTATATGACAGGATTAATCTATATGACTTTTTCTGGCCGGTTATTTTTCAAACTGCAATAATTTATATGAATCTCCTTCAACTCTCATCACTTGATTATGATTCCAATGTATTAGTAGAGTCAGGATAACTTCTTATTAATAACAAACAATACATATCCTAATCAATCTTAACACGATATTCTTGTTTTAAAAATACTACATCTCGATCACATTTCCACATAACTTATAGCTTATTTCATACATCATTCAATGATTAATCATCCATTTTTAAGTCAACAACATTATTCACATAATGACTAAATAATTGAATATGACATTCCATTAATAAATAAAAGACAAGGTTCAAAACAAAAATTCACTAAAAGCAAAATTTACATATCACTGAAAGGTGCCCAACCCAAGGATGTGGCACTCGAGGTCACTTATATTCATAGCATCCCTAACAAGTTACGTCAAACACCAATAAAATGGTACTCAAATTACCAAATCCGAGAACTTTCATTTCATAAAATCCGTAGATAATTACATATGGATTCTAATTCATAGGTAGATTTAGCATTACCTTCGGATCCGTTACCTATGAAAAAACTTGTATGTAATTACGTATAGATCTAAAACCATACATAATTAGCTACAGATCTTTTCGTAACTAGTATTAATAATTAATTATATTAAAATTATTATTATTATTAACATTATTAATATCTTTAATATTATTACTAATTATTATTATTATTATTTACATTATGTAATTAATAATATTATTATTAAAATTATTTTTAATGTTGTTATTATTATTATTTACATTAATAATATTACTAATATCATTATTAATATAATTAATAATAATAATATTATAATTATTACTAATATTAATATGGTTAATAATATTATAATTAATATTATTGGTATTAATATTATGATGAATATTATTATTATTATTATTTAATGTTATTTTTATTTTTATTATTAATTAATAATTATTATTGTTATTATTATTAATATTAATTATTATTATAATAATAATAATAAATATATGATCAAAAAGTTGGAGTTGATATAGTAATTATGACTTGTACATGAGACAATTGTTTATTAGTTTTAATAAAACATAATTATTTCCTAACCATATCCGTAGTAAAACGAATCAACATTTGGTGTTGGAGTTAGCTTTGTGCCTTTGAAATTAAATATTCAATATTAGTTACTTAGATTAATCAATAGATGTTTTATCCATATGTTTATATTCTTGTGACTATTTAAATTATTTCCTGAATGAGATTGATTTGATGAATTTCTTCAAAATTTTCTTTCAGGGCGTTTAGTTCATTTTAAAATATTTAAATATTATTTTTAATTCCCATTTATTTGCATTCATTTAAATAAATTTATAACTATATTTATCGTAAAAATATCATCATCATTTTATAATTATTTTTCCTGAAAAACATATTTAAAAATGAAAGCATAACGATATTATTAAAACATAATTAATTATTGACTCAATCAAAATAATAGATCAATGAATCATTAATTCAATTATATCGAGCCTATTGTTAAACCACATCAACTTATATATATTAAGATATTTTTGGAATTTGAAAATTTTATCAACATAAAGCATTTTTATTATGCCTTTGAGTCACACTACAAGTTTAGAGTTTTTTTATCAATAATAAAAAGTAAAAAAGATGGAAGCACACAAAAAATGTGTTTTAACCCTATACAAAACATTTTTTTTGTATAAATTAAGAATTACTGTGAAATTAAACAAGTCAAAACATACATCCAAAAATGTTGACTCTAACTAATCTTTAAAAAAAAATAAAGACAATTCAAAACTCCTATAGAAAATAACCTACATATAAACTTACTATTAGAAGACATTTTAGTATATTCTCACTTTAACTTTAATTATATAGGCCAATAAAATCTTCTGCAGGAATATCACTTTTATTTGTTGTTATATAAGAGATTATAAAATCACCTATCTTTACAAACTGTTTAATTTTCCTATTTGTATTTATCACTGGACTTTCAACTTATAGTTGATTTCTAACCAAATCAGAAGATCCCTAAAGACAAAATCAAAGATTCTTAAGAACCCTTCTTGTAAAAATTGTGGCAGTTGATTTACATCAAATATTAAAGTATTACATTGCAAGGTTTGGGGACATAAGACCCTCTTGAGACGATAATGGACGCTGACCTAGTTTCCTGGAAGAGATGACTTGTTATTTAGCAAACATCTTTTTCCAAAGTGTAGACTTTTCTTGGCACAGAACCACAGACTAGGTGATTTAGATCTTTTGGCAAACCGAAGCACCAAGTAAAGAATCAATCTGTGAACTAACAGTAAGGTAGCCAATGCTGTTAAGTCCCACCATTTGTTATGATCCAATGGAACCCCAAGTACCAATGATAGAACTTCTTCTCCACTAACCTTGGCATCACCAGGTAGCAAAGGATCAAATTCCACCCCCAGCATGTCATTCTTGTATTGTCCCTGTAGTACAAAACATGACAAGGTATTGAAAAAGATAATGTTATGTATGCCATATATATGTCCAAGTATATTCTTAAGTTTTATCTAGTTCTCATTTAGTACAAAACACTTTACATTGTACCTGCACTGCCCAAGTAGCAAAACTGAGGTATGACATGGGATAGCGCCAAAAGAACTTTGGAAGTTCAGGTAATGATCTGAATATTTGGGAGGGCATCATCATGAAGATCTGCAACCACCATGCAACAACTTCATCATCAAGTTTTATTAAATGTTCAGTTAAACTATATTCACTTTGTTTCTCTAGTTGTTAGTTCTAAAGTCTCTATAAAATTTATTTTCTACTTCCAAAAACTTTGTTATACTGCTTTTATATTGTTAATTAAGGGTAAAAAATTATCTTTTATACATGTATAGATGTTAAACTTGTAGTTTTGTTGTGTAAGGAGTTTAAACATAAAGTGAGAAGAACAAATAAAGAGGATAAATGAATAGTTTAACCTAAAAGTTATTATCTCAGAGAAAAATGGTATGCTTACAGTTGCACCAGTTCCTGTTCCTATGCCCATCAGCACATTGGGGACCAGTGAGGCTACAACCATGATGCAACTCTCAACGACAAATAGGGAGCAGAATAAGTTGATACAGAAAAATGCATAATTAGTTAAACCCGGATGAAATTGCACCATGAAGTAAATGATTGTTCCGGACAAAAGAGATGTTAGAACAATGAAAGGGAATGATGATATGATGTTTGATACTACAAATACAGCCTCTCCATAATGCCCTTTGGACCTTTCACCATAAAACACCTGATTTTTATTGTGATTAGACACAAAGCAGAATGTTTAGTATAAATCTTGTATCTTTGGGGAAAAAAATAAAAAGAACCATTATAAGTTGTACCTTCAATTCTTCAATGAAAAATGGTAATCCTCCACATGACAAAATAATCATAAACCCATAGATGAATGATACACACTTTGCTCTTGCCAAGATTGAGTTGTTTTCTGTGCCAATGTGAAAAAAGAGGGTTCCAACACTGACTCCTACCATTATGTAGAATATTATCCTCAGCCAGTAGTAACCAATGTCCCTAGTCATGTTTAGGAAAGATCGCTTGGTCAATGTGCACATCTGCTTCCTCCACGTGGTATTGCTATCTGTGTAGGGGTTAATTCCTTGTTCTTCCTACATATTTGCATCTCTCAGTAAGGTATAGAACAAATTGTTCAATAAAAACAAGACAAGAAAATGGGAAATATAGTATTTTCTTTAAATTTTCTCCAAAAGGATGTCTTACTCAGGATTCAGGAAGGAACATAATTTATGTGTGCTTAATCTCAAGTGTGATCTTGTACTAATACTAGATAACAATGATAGGATTTGCACAATAGAGAAACTAAGGGTATTGGTGAACACTGACTAACAAATAATTACATTTTGTTTCAGTTGTTGAACTTTTCTTCTTGCATTGAACATTAACTCTGAACTTTTGTAACTCTCAATCAGTGTACTTCTGATCTCTGATTTTCTCATTCCCATAGTTGACTTTGATGATTCCTGGCATTAAAATTCACATGCAAAAGCATTGTCATTTGAGTAAAAAGAAAAAAAAAATGAAAAACAAAGGCTCCAATATCTAATGCATATACCAAGCAAAATTGTGTCCTCTCTAGTGCTTCAGCAATCAAATCAAAGTCCAAATTAATACACATAAGGAAATGATCTGAAGGATTTCTTGTAGTAGGACAGGGAAACCCTGCATCGGCAAAGAACTTTTCCCAAATTTCAATTAGAGACACAAAAATTTCAATTATTTATATTAGATTTCAAATTTTCCTGAGTAATCCAAGTCAAAATGTTTACCTTTAGTGCATTCTTTGCTTGTCCAAAATAAACAGTTTCCCCACATGAAAGCAAAAGCAAATCATCAAATAGATCAAAAATCTCACTACTGGGTTGGTGAATGGAACAGATAACTATCTTTCCACTGTGAGCAATATGGCATAGTGATTGAATCACATAGAAAGCTGAGGCACTATCTAGGCCAGTAGTAGGTTCATCAAGAAGTAAGACATGGGGTTGTGTCAAAATCTCAAGACCGATGCTAAGTCTCTTCTTTTCACCATTACTAATACCCCTACAATGCCAATTCCCAATCCTTGTATCTGCACAATTTTCCAGACCCATTTCCATTATGGTTTCTTCCACCACTTTGTTTATCTCTTCTTTGGTCATTTTGGAAGGAAGCCTCATGTTTGCAGAGAATGTGAGGGTCTCTTTTACTGTCAAAGTTCCCAAGAAAAGTTCCTCTTGAGCAACAAAGGACTGAAAATTGAAAGATGGCCACTCATGTCATATGCATTTTTAAAACAGACCAAGTGAAAGGATTAAGCTATGGTGATTATCTTACCACATCTCTGGAATTCAAGTTTCTCTTCTTCCCATTGAGTAGAATGTTCCCTGTCACTTCAACATTTGGAGCTAGTTTTCCTGTAGAAAAATGTTACACTTATTATCTGTCACCGATAACACTAGTAAAAGACAGCACACACTATCATAGTTATAACACTTGTCTCTAAACAAACCATTATAAGTTCATAACAGTTGTTTACATTGAAACTTCTAAGTAGAGTGCTGTAATAACTAATTTTTGTTATTGAAATTTCCCTGTAATTAAATATGTTTTTGTTATTGAAATATAGTTGTTTATTTTCCTAAATAACTTTTTTTATCCTGTAAATTTTTTTTTCTTATTTAGGGTTTTGTTATTATGTTTTATTCTTTGAAATTTATTCATTTTTTTTGTTTTTGTTTTTATAAAAAGTTATTGTCTTTTAATCCTATCAAATAAATTTTGAATAAATTAATTCAAACTGAACAAAATTTTATAGGGATTAAAAGAAAAAAGAATATATTATAGAAAGACTAAAACAAATATGGGAACCAGATGTTAATGAAATTTTTAGGATAAAAAATAAAATATATACAACATATATAAGGGGAACCAAAAAATAAATCAGTGTTATATATAAAGTTGTTCCGTTAATTACTTCTCATGTTTGCTATTTACTTTCTCTTTATATATAAAAGATCAAATTACTCGTAAAATAAAAGAGTTAAGTTTTGTTCTAGCAATTCACTTTTTTGGTATATAAGTATTAACATTGATTGTTTATTACAATCATTAGATTGTAAAAATGGTGAGATGAGGAATATTATTTTAAAGCTATTTTCTAAGTAACGTTTCTTCCCTATGATTTTGTGTATACACACACATACAGTAAGACATCAAGTTATTTCAAGAGTCATTTTTCAAAAATTTAATCTTCATCTTCTTCTTTTTTTCATTTAATCTAACTTGTCAGCTATTCTTTAATAATTACATTTAAAAGATAAATAAATAAATTTGAAGAATAATTATAGTTACCATTAAAGTCTTTTTTGTGGATATAAGATTAGGTGTATCAATTAAGAATGGTCGACATAGAAAATATTTTTTTAAATGTAAATCATACAGTATATGTAAAATGGAATTGAAAGTTGTTAAGGATCACATCATCCTTTTTAGAATTTATTAACATCTAATTACCAATGTTTAGTTTATATATATAGTTATAGTGTTATGATTCACTTTTACTAAGTATAAAATTTAGTTAAATTAATTTTTTAAAGAATATAAATTTAATCAATCCCGATTTTATGTTTGTTAGATGTTATTTTAATGATCATGTCTATCAAATTTCATAATATAATTTAAAGTTTTATAAATATGTTATTTAATAATAAAATTTATATATTTTAAATATCATACTATCTGTTAAAATTAAGTTATGTAATAGAGTTTTTAATTATTTTAAAATTATATAAAATTTTCTATACAAGATTCTATTAAGAACATGTTGGACTAAAAATGTATTACATAAAAAATTATAAAAAATATAATTTAACTAAGTTTTAAACTTGTGAACAAAGTTCTACTCCACAAGATGGACTTATATGATGAGTACACATAAATATGTATTCTTTTAACACTCTCACTAATATCTAGTGCCATGTTCACCCTCTCAACTTCTACATTTTTGTAAAAATGAAGTATTCAACTATCCTTGGTAGCAACTTATGGTGATACATAAAAGCAACAGATAAAAGGCCTTCAGTTTCAGAATGAAGACTTCTAAAACCATAAAAGCATGTATATAGAGAAAGATAGAAAGAGAGAGACCAGTCAAAGAGTCAAGAAAGGTAGTTTTGCCGCAGCCAGAAGGACCCATGATGGCCATAACCCTATCAGGTTCAGCAAAACCAGTAATTCCATTAAGCAGCAACTTCCTCCTCTGTGCTCCAAAACTTGCAGCTGGTTCAACTGTTACATCTTCCCACATCATCACCATACTTTTACAACTATATATGTGATGCTTTCTTATCTCTCTACCTCTTCTCTTAAACCACTTCTCTGCTACAAGTGTCTGCAGTGTGCACTCTATCTCACAATATATATATTATGAACAATAAGCATGTTTTACTTGTTCATGGGATGGGATGGGATGGGATGGGATGGGCGAGAGGTCCGAATTTAATTGAAACAGCATCTAGTAAAACCTATTTTTGAATTATAATTTGACGTCAAATTGTACAATTAATAAATCAGTATGGGTTAGTACTTTTATGTCCAATATCAGTGACCAAGTGGATCGTCTTTATGGTTGTCAGGCTATTTAAGAGCATCTCTCTACCTGCACTCCGTGTAGGGTGCAATTTAATTTCCTCCACTGCATATGCAACAGCTATTATATTTGATTGAAAATGATGGTCTTTGTATGTTTAATTATTGGGAGGGCCTTTTGACGGATGAAAGGAATCTAAGTGGAACAAGATTTTATAACATACGATTTGTATCCTTTATATATTATAATTTAATTATATTTTTAGTAGATATGAAAATTTTAATATCAGATTTTTTATCAAGAACATCAAGTAGGAAAATAAACGAGGATTCAGTATTAGGTGACAGGATAAGTTCTACTAATCTTGATTAGGATAACTTTTTAATGATTCTGGTATCATATCAGAGGATTTAAGTTTAATTCTTTTTTATAATATCAATTTAGTAAGATGAGACGTGTATTCACTTATATATTATAACTTGGTTATATTTTTAGTTAACGTAAGATATTCAACACCTGTTCTTGCTAAAGATATCAAACATGAGAATAATGAGGGACACAATAGTAGATGGATGGTATGACTAACACAACTAATTTTGACTAAGATAGGTTTTTAATGACTCTAATACCACATTAAGGTAGTAAAATTTAAATCAACTCAACCTCAAAACATTGATTCTATAAGGTGAGGTTTGCACCACATATATATTATAATCTAATTATATCTTTAGCCAATCTAGAATCTCCAAGGAATAAACTTTGTTATTTTGAAACTTAACACACACGCAGGAAAGTAGGTTGATCTAACCTTAAAATGAAGAAAAAAAACATTTTATGTTACTTAATGAATTCACACTTAGAGTGTTTAACTTTGACTTTTTTTTTTAGACTATTGACTTTTTTTTAGACTGTAATTGAGAATAAATCCATTGGTTTGAATAAGATTTACCTAATTAAAATTAATTAGACCTTAATTTAGATTATTCTTTAAACTTACATTTTAAGCATACTCTCTCACTTTTTCTTGTTTCTAATTAATTGCTAGGATTCCAAATCTCATCTTCTTACTTGATTTAGAGTAAATCTCCTTCAAATATTTTACAATATCTTTGCACCAAATTCAATTATCATGAGTTGGTATCTGAAACTGGAAACAAAATATTTGGAAAAAAAATAGGAAAGCAAAAATTTATAGCTTTACTTAAGAAAAGATATTTACAAAATACATATCTTTGACACATAAGAAAACATCTGATAATTGCAAGATAATATTGGAGAATTAATTTTGAGTTAATTTTGTGAAGAATAAGAGATTATAAATAGAGGTTCGAGAAGACATGAAGAACACATTGCTGCGTACCATAAAGTCTAGTTTTATGAATAGCATAAAATCTCCTTCTTTAATTTACTCTTATTACTAAAATTTTGTACTACAAGCAAGTTCTGAACATTGATTCATTGAATTTATTATTGGATTTGTTGGAAGATGATTTGGTGTTTAACTTTTTATTATCTATACTATCATCTTTTTTGTCTTAGAAGGTATAACATTGCATTAGACGGTTAACACTTAATTTTTTTTAATTTACTAATAAAACATTGCAATTATCAATCTATAACTTTCGAACAACCATGGTAAAATTCTTCTTTTGAAGGAAAAATACTACAAGATAACGTGGAGGGTCGCTTGGTGCAACCTTGGGGCGGTGCAGGAAAAACAACACATCATGGAGTAGTTGAGAAACATATAAGAAAAAAGACTCACAAATCTAATGCCTTATATGTTGGCTCATGTCTCATTGTTTGAGATCTTCCCAGTGTTTCTCTTCTCGGATTTCTCCAGTAAGTGGTATAGAGTCGATGGTTTGCGGCTTGGGTGACCCTGTATCAAAAGTCTTCCTGATAGAGATTTCAGGCAAGTGTGTCGTATAAGTGTGTGAACGGCAGTATAAGGGGTCGTTTGTTTTCGCTCGAGGGAGAGTGTGTCAATGTGGAGGAGGGACTCTCACTTGACGGGAGATTGTTAGGTATTCAAGTGTGAGTCTAAGTCCCACATTGGATAGAAATGAGAAAGTTGAGGTTTTGGGTTGAACATGACGTCATTCCCTTAAATATGTGGCTCTTATTCTCATTCTTATGAGATCTCTCCAGTATTTTCCCTCTCAAATCTCCTAAGTAGGAAGCTTTGCACTACGGAAAAATAAAGTTCAACAAATAACTAAAAGTTTGATAACACAACATTAACATTTATGATCTTTTAAAATAAAACATTACAATTTGTTGAGAGTGCGACACTCCTAAATATAATACAATTACAACTAACATATTTCACATAATTACAACAAAAAATATTAATGAAAATATACAAATATTTTAAGCTGAAATTTAATAAAGATATTTAAACTTTAATAAAACCAAATAATATCACCAAACCAAACTTAGTATATATCTAATATTAACATTTTACACTCTTTATTATTTTTTTACTATCTTATCTAATATTAAAATTTTAATCTCATTTGTAATATCAATCCAATAACAATTTAATATTAAACTTAAATTTAAATCTTAATTAAAATTTTACTTTTAGATTTAATCTGCTTTATAAAATATGTAGATATATGAAAAGGCAAGTAACTTAGTTAAATTCCATTTATTACATCTGATTGCTAATAATAATTGATATAAAATCTACTTCATACATTACAAAATTATATCTCTTTTATAATTCGTAGTTGGTAAAAACTAGATTTGTAATAAGGAAAGTATTAAAAGGAAAGCACACAAATGAGTACGGGTGTTGAAAAAAAGAAGAATGGACCAATCTCACGTGGGCTCAAAAAGTTGGTATTAGATTTATGAGAATGCACTTCATGAACCAACTCATGCATATACAAATACTTCTAATTCACCAATGCTATAACAAATTAAAACTATTTATCTTGTTTTTTAAAATTATAAGTAGGTGAATAATTTTATCATTGATTAGAATCAAAATATTATAGATCTTTTATTCCAACATTATTATCCAGTAATTTATCTTTCAAAAACTATAGTATGAAGGTGTTACGTTGATTCGCAAGATAATGCATCAAGTACATATATGGTCGTATTCAAAATTGAAACAAATTAATTACAGAAATATTTATTTACAGAAACTATTTGAAATTAAGTTTGTGCTGATTTGGATAAAGAGCTGAAATGCGAAAACTAAAGAAAGGTTTTCTTTAAAATCTGATATGTCATGCTTACGGTGTCAAACTCTGCGCATTCAAGTTTACTTTGAATGCTTTTCTATTTTGCTCCAAGTGAGATAAGGATTTTATAGTTTATGATTTATTACAAATTTGCCTTATATAGAAAATAATTCAAATTACTGTTTTAGCATTTGATGATTTAATTGCTGTATTAAATATGAACATTAAAGAGTCTAAGGGGACCAAAAATCAGTTAGTGGTTCAACTTTCACTACACTGCAATTTATGGCAATGATTTTCAAATTTATATTATTGATAATTCTGTAAATATAATTGTTGTATGCTATTTTGAATTATTTCACATGCAGAATTAATCAAATTTAATATAAAATTAAAATTAAAAAAAATTAGTATTAAATAATCAGTCAATTCATTTTAAACTTTGAAATATTTAGAATTTGTCTTCCCAAACATTCAAACTATTAGTTTTTTCAAAGCTAAATACATGAACAATTTTACTTTAAACATAAAAAAAAATAAAATATATATATATATATATATATATATATATATATATATATATATATATATTTCAATACCGATAGAGCTTCTATTGCATATGTGCTAAAAGAGATTTACTCTATGAAGATATAATTATAGTAACACTTTTATTTTGATGACCACAAAAATTTGAAAAATAAATACATAGATTAATATATGAAAAATAATTGGGTTGTGTATGATAACCTAAATATTTGTATATGTATGATAATTTAGAGAAATTTATGTACTTTTAATAATCTAAAAATATTTGTGTATTTATAATAATATGAGAGATTTATCTCATATTTAATAGTGGTAACATATGGAAATTTATATTAATAGTTTATATATTAGTAGAATTTGTTGAAGGCTTTGTTTAAGAGAAAACCAGATATAATCCAAAAGATTAGGATGAACACAATTTATTATTGTTGGTTAATCTTGTTTGGCGATTTTAATTACAACAAAGATCTTATGATTTTGATTTGAGCTAATTAAATTCAATCCTGGAGTCACTTATTCCTACACATATCCAAAACTAATAATAAAATTAGTTAAAATAATCTAACCATCAACTTTGAAGACATTTCAATACCAATTAATAAATGGGTAAATACGGAAATTAACTTAAGTGTTAGAACACTATAATCCCTTATCTTATGTATGAGAATAAAACTATGAAATAAAATAACGTGAGTTCATGGAAAAAAATAAATAAACAGATTTGTCACCCATTCAAGAAACATAAATCAAACACAACTGAAAAAAAAAAATTGTTCCTAATTATTCATATAAAATCAATTGGTAAAAATTTGAATATTTCTCATTTTAGACCTATCATGATCAGTTGTTAGAAAGTTCGGCTAATAGTTGTGCATTAACTTCTCAAAAAGTTAAGATTTCCCATTATGACTGGTGAAAACAAAACTGAATAGTAGCTTTATATATTTAATGGCATGCACTGGATTAAATTAAAAATAATTGATTAGATTGTTTCAGTTTTCAGATATAACTTAGAACAAAATCAATTATTTATAAATATAATTGATTAATTCTTTTCAGAATTGTTTTTTGTAAGTTGTTTTCAGTGTTTAGTTAAAAAATAATATTTCTTTTCAATATTACTGAATTCATACTAAATTCATACATTCAAGAATAAGTTTAAAGAGTTAAAAATTCTCTAATTTAAATATTTTTTTAGGAAAGTTATCCATGAAGATTCAATGAAATTATTTCTTTAATCTTTGAACATTCATCATATAGAGATAATAGTTTAGTAGTAGCAACTAGCCAGCGATGTAATAATAATGTTTAAATTTATCTTAATACATATATATATATATATATATACTTTTTAATTATTATTTTTAAATTTATAATATCTTTTAATATTTCTCTTTACTTCTTTTCACTGTTAGTTGTAACGCAAAAATAAAAAAAACTGTTAATTAAGATAGTCAACATAATAAAAAATATTTTAAATTAAGATAATTAAATTATTTTTTAATTTAATTAAGTAAAATATTTATTCTTTTATATAAAAAATAATTGCATATGATTTAATTTTAATATATGATCAAATTTTATCATTTTTAATATTATTTCAAAAACTTTTAATATAATGTTATATTTTTAAAAATATATACATAATTTACTTAGAAAATTATAATTTTTTTAATATATTATTTTGTATTATAACTAGAGTTATATTTTTTAATTATTTTAATACAATTTATCTTTTAACAAATCATATGAAATCATTTTTATCTTCAAAAGTATTTTATATTTTTAAATTACTGATTATAATATATTGAGATTATATTATATAAAAATGATAATTCTTAATTTTTTATTTATAAAAATTCAAAAATAATATAAAACGTAATTCTATATATTAAATATATTTGTTAAGAATCCTTCTTTGCATATAAAATGATAAATAATGTTCATTTATTATGTAATATAAAAATATATGTAACTATTCTTTTTGTAAAATATTTTATTAAAAAAATTATGATTACTAAAAAAATAACATAAACTAATAAACATAATTTATTAAAATTAAAAACAATAATTACCTAGCATATAGAAAATAATAAGTTTAGTATTACTTAATTGAATTACATATTTAAAAATAGTGTATTTATCTTAATTTAAAATATGATTTATTACATTTATTAGTTTTAGTAATATTTTTTGTTTTAGGGGTTAAATTAACTATAATTAATTATAGGTATAAAAAATACTAAAAATATTAGTAATCTAAAAGTAAACAAAAAATTATGGATACTTGAACTAAAGAGAACCACATTTTGATGGCGTTATGTTTAAGTGTAATAAGAAAATGTTTCTTCACTGGTTCTTTATAATTATTGATTTTTTTATTTTTAATATAATTTTACTAAGTTTTCATCTTATTTTAATTACATTTATTTTTTTGTCAGCAATAAAAAATATATACACTAAAATATTTAAAGATACTTCAACTTCATTACACAAGCAAATCACAAAGTTTAAAAAATAACATGTAATAATCATTTACACCCTAAAACATAACAAGTTGTTGGTGTATTAGTTACATTTAAACATTTTAAAAGGACAATACAAAAAAGATCAGTCTATTTCAATTGAGGTTTCCCTATAGATAATTTGATGAACAGTATAACTCCAATTGTGCTTGATATCAAGTTCTGGTCATGTACTAGACAAACTCTATTAATAATAGCCTTACATTTCATCAGCAATTTATTTATTAAATTATAATTATATGAGAAGTTATTTGAAAATATAATAAGTACATTTTGAAGTGACCATTTCAAAATCTTTAAATTGGAGTGTCACGACAAGTTTGCTAATCCAAAATTATAATAATATAACTTCAAATTGTGAAAATGCATAGAAAATGTATTTTGGATTAAAAACCAATAAAGCATGTACATTTTAAAAAATGAGTTAACATTATTAAAGTGAAAAACTAATGTTAGAATTTTTCATGTGAAAAAATGAGATTGAGGAAGAAAGAAATTCACTCCAAAACCTATGTTTGTTTCTGTGATTTTTCTGTTTTGGTTGAAATGTAAAAGTTTGGAGATATCAATTTTATAAATTGAGTTTGCCCATCAAGGTTTAGAAATTAAGGAAAAGTTATTATAGTAATGAGAAAAAGCTATATTGCACATGAATAAAATATTTTAGCTATTTTTTAAATATATTAATGTATAAAAATAATTATTCTACGACATCAATCAAATTATTTATAATTTTTGTCACTTTTATTCCTTTAATACAAAGAAGATTTTTTCTCAGACTTTCCCACCTTTCACACTTTTCAATTTTTATGGAGAGAAAGTATAAACATGTTGATTCTGATACAACCACCTAAACCTGTTAAATGGACCCAAAATGACCCATGCCATACCTTATTCCATCATCATTAATGCTGCATAATTCCCACCAAAAAGAATTGCATCAAGTTGGAATTGCACTTTTCAATTATCAATTAAAGTCAGCTGAAAGAAATAAAAGGCTACAAATAAAAATATTATTTCAATAAATAACATATTAAAAGTAAAAAAAAAATCCTTCAAAGGAAAAAAAAATTTATTTTTATTTGAATGAAAAAAAATATTAAATAAACTAAGTAAATTACAATAATCATATTTTATATAACGAAAATTAATCTTTTATTTATTATTTTACATAAAAAAATATTTTTTTGTCATAAAATATTTAGATAATGAAAATTAATCTTTTATTACTATTTCAACATAAAAAAATTAATTTTATTTTTTTGTCATAAATTACTCATTTAATATATTAAAATAAATAAAAAGGATATAGACCACTTATTTCCTTCATTTCTTTCAGGGAGAAGAGAGAAACAATATTAATTATTTGATTTAGAAAAAAATTATGGAATTGTGTATCACATACTTTTGTTCATCTCTATTTCCTTTCTTATTTTCTATTAAATCAATTAAATTACATAATTTTTATATTCTTTTTTCTGTTTCTTAAATGTTTTTATTCTATAAAAAAACTAAACATTCTATTTTATTTTGTTATTTTTTTTTTCTCAAACTATTTTTTTTCTTTATTTCCCTAATCTCTATTTTTTCGTCTAAACCAAACACATATTTGTTATTCTATATTTCTATCATTCTTTTTTTCTACTTTCTTCAGCTCTCTCTTTATGAAACACTTTCTTCACCTTTGTTTCCATTCGGAACAATAAGAAAATAACGGCATTTTCTAAATAAACCGATATTAAAATAATAATGATGATGGTAATATAATAATAATAATAATAATAATAATAATAATATAAAATAGTACTAGAAACTATATAACATATTATCACTTAAAACCACGATGAACCAGATTATGATTGGTTTTTCGCGTTTGTGGACAAATCTAACTGAAAATCAAGTCCGTGATTCAAATTAATTAGATACAACATATAGTTACCTATTAAACTAACTGGTTGTTTAGTTTTCAAAACATAGGGGTTAATCTTAGCATGAACCCAATCAAATAATTGATTAAGGTAAGTTTTAGGCCTGGATTACATTGAATAACAAGTCAACTGCCTAATATATAGTTATATATAAATAATAAAACTTCAAAAATTAGATACTCAACTACATTGTTTTACAATATATATTTAGAAAGATTATTTCCATAAAAATATGCTCAATAAAATTATTTATTTCTACAAAGTAACTAGTACTAATTTTGTAAGTTTCTCAAGAACTCTCGCTTGAATTTAATCCTTTATTATTTAAAATATAACTTCACAGAAAAAGGCATGCATCAAAACAAAAGTATTCTTCCACATAAATAATATTTAACTAATTTATTACTTCTTTAACCCTATAATCAAATCTAATTATAGTTATAAGGCTAGCCCTCAAGTCATTCTTTTTTAAGCTCATCTCTCTAAAATGACAATCAATTCACCCACCAAGCATGGTCGAGTAACTAAGAAATTCACCATAGGTATCCTTCAAATTGTACATGCTTTGAACTCCATGATCATCGGGTAAATGTCTTGGGTGCCAAACATGCTTAGACTAGTGCAACTTTTTTGTGGGATCAAAAAGACTTTAGAACTGAAATGCTGTCACCCGCATCCACGGGAAATAAGTTCAATTTCTTTCTAAATTAAATTCATCCTTATTTACAAGTTACAACAAAATTTAGAATGAAAGCTAATACGTATAGCACAAATGGGAAAGGAGTAAACTTAGGAGATCTAATACACAAGAAAATGGGAAGGGGGGAAGGAAGATTCAATCGACATTACGATACAGGGTTGACATCTGGGACATCATCAAGAATGAAAGGACCAAGCTTACCAGTCCTGAATAGAGTAAGTAACTTCTTGGATACCATTAACCGTGCTTCTGAAGCCTTGTGAGGTATCTTCATTGCCTTTTGGAGTGCACTAAATTGCAGGTCAATAAGGCTCTCCAAGTCACTCTCGTCTTGTACATTCCCATTGAATTCTGTTAGAGTTGAATAGAGTGCATGCTGAACTCCCGTCCCTAGATCCTTTTGTATAATGGGAATAAATGATGTCAAGAGAAACAAAAATAAAAATGAGAACCGTGGGTAATTTCCATTATCACAAACTGCCACATCAAATCAAGAAACGTAGTTCAGAAAAACCTTTCTCGGTAACTTCAGATGCAAGACAAAGTAGAACTAAATATAGGAGACAGTAACAGTGAGTCCTTCCAAAAAAACAAAATGTGTTTGCAGACAAATTCATTTGTCGAGTTGGTTTTTACCAAAATTGAAGCCATTTGTAATAACTACGGTTTTTTTGTTACTATTCCATAAGCTAACAGTTTTTCAAACAGATGGCATCATATGGATCGTGATGGTGCACAACATTTTATTTTTACGATATCCGAGGATTTAAATTAAATCCACAGACTAATAATAACTTTAACAGCTTTCAAAGAAAAAGTGATGGAATAACTTCGTATGCTACAGTAAAAAGTCAAAACATCGAAGGCAAAAAGATTTCTAATATAATGGGATTAAAACAATTGGGAAGTGTAATATAATTGGGACTTCATCAGCCAAGGTGTGAAAATTTCCAGCATTGGTAGTTAAAAGCGTGATATTCCATCACACTTAAGAAAAACTAAGAAAATTGCTCCTTGTTACCTCAACATACACCAAATCAGATCTATTTGGCGGATTTCTTCTCTTTGGCTTAAGATTTTTCAGACTATATTCATGATTCTCCTCAGCTTCGTATTTAATCCCATCTATTCTCCTATTATTTAGGTGCTTCCAGTGAAGTGGAGTCCCCCGGGTATCCAAAACTGCCAATAAGTATTGAGCAATACGCTCCTCACCCACTACTGAATCTTTGACGGACCCTGTTAATGCATCAACCAAGTTTGCATGACATAATATACCAGGACATGTGCTACAAAGGATATCATATTCAGCAATCCAACAGCTGTAGATGCCCTACCTAGTCCCATTTAGAGGTAAATTACGTGCCCCACACTCAAAAATGGAACTCATGAGAAATGAGATATTCAGTTGCCAAAACTGGTCTGGGAAAACAACTAATGAATGTGTAAAATGTAGGGAAAAAAATAAGAACTTCTATCCACATAGACTGCTAGAAAACAGAGATGGTTGACTCAAAAAATAACAAAAATATGCCACATTCAAAGAAAACCATTCAGTCAGCCCATGAACATTAGTACTGAAAAAAGAAAGAATCATGAAAGTCATTAAATTACTCGTAGCAATTTGAAACTACATAATTTTGTACTTTTTAACACAGTTTTTCACACATTGAAAAATGCCCACCTCCGCAGTCTCATTGCCCTGGAGTGCCCTTAATGCCTATTCATAAAACCAGCCCTGTGCTTATGTTATCATGATAAAATAGATTAGCTCCTCAATAGTTATTAAAGTTCAGAAGAAATGAAGTTCAGTATTCCATTTGTAGTGCATATAAAGCACCAGCGGTTTAATAAGACAAGAGTCACCTTCCTATCACTTTGTTCACTAAAGAAAAAAGAAAATACTCAACAAGGAAATTGATTGTTTGATACACAAGTAGTTTCATCACAATCAATAAAAAAATGGGATCACAACAAGAGTTCAGCAATCAACAAATGGCTTTTATATCCTGCCTAAAGTATCTATATGAAAACATCAAATACAACTTTGAAATCAATTCCACAGAAATGGGAATAGATCATCACTGTAAAAGGTAATGGAATCAAATTAATGGAATTTAGCATCAAATTAAAACCTTGCCAGGTTATCTTATGTGCGTTAATGTGAGACCTAATCACAGGATTAGTAAGAATCCTTCTTACAACCCATGGTAAATCAGGAGAAGTATACCCATCCTTGACAGAGCCCCTTCTCAGACTAACTCAATTGATTGCCCTTATGGAATACTGACAGCTTTCTAAACCTAAGAACTGCTGATAAGTAAGGAATAAGATAATAAACGACAGAATCTTGACTATTGTAGGGACAAGATTAAAAATTACAGGCCCCTAATAAATTAAAGGATTCTACTGAATATAAATTCAACCTAGTATAAAACACTAATTACGTAGGTCAGGCTCAGGCTCCGTCCATTGCTTCTGTCCCACAAAGGCATCCGCTTCAGTTTATTAAACGCAATAAAATAGTAAACAGACAATGTGGTTTGCAAGTAAAATATAAGAATAGTAAGAGACAACACAAATACTGAACCATATAAAAGAAGACTGCTGTGTATAAATTTAAACATTCTCCTTATTTTACTTTAAAACAATGGCTAACCAAGACATCAGTAGTAAGTGTTATTCGTATTCTATGTATAGAAATAAGAACAGAAATTATAGGTCATATCCTTCGCAACAAAAACTTCCTTGCATAACTCCATAAGGTAAATTCATTTCAGGCCTTTACAATTTGCAAACTAGATTGTAGACACATGGAAAACTGGGGAAGAAAAAACCAAATTAAAGCTTTTATTCATATTCCAGTTCACAAATCACAGTTCCCAGAAAAGGCTTTCAATAAATCCATAGGAATCAAACATGTTGAGGTTAAAAAATATAATTTCAGTACTTGCTTTAGCCAACAAAGCCATGCACTGATAATAATGTCAAATTTTATTAATAACAAAGGAATAATTTATATAAATTTTAAAAGACATAGTACCTGCCAGTGCCAGCTTTAACCCTGTCTCTATGTCCGAGATACTAGGAACCAGAACACCTGGGGAATCTAGGACATATATGCTTGGTTTATGTGCTATCTGAAACATCAGGTCAAAGTCATAGTTTAACTATGGAACCACCAACTAAAAATAGAATCAATAGACAGACTGATAATTTGACCAAATGCAAGAGAAGCATAGAATATGCACTGATTTCCTTCTCCCTTCTCATTTGCAAATGCTTCTTCATTTATATGCCAAATAATAAATATTCAAGCCAATAGTAAAAACTTTCAAGAATTAGGAATGGACAATCTCTGAAAAATATCTTGACAAAACAAAAATAAAAACTATTTCTGAAACTGTTAGCAGGTTTCCAATATTTTCAAGAAAGGGTAAGCAGTATGTGGTACAAAACAAAGCTAAATATGTAGTACATAAGGGTACACTTTGTAGGTATGATATTTTGATTGGTATACCTCACTAAAATAAATTTCTTTCCTCAAACAAAAAAATATAAATCATATATACTCTTAAAATTCCTGGAATTTATTTACAGTAACTTTTTAAAGAATTTCCCACTAAAATGGCATGTTTCGTTAAAGCCTTCATGTGTATAGGTGTTCATTGAGTAGGGTTTCATGATAACCCAACTTGACAAAATCCAACCTAAACTAACACACTCTTATGCAGGTTGGGTGATGGGTTTGGTATAAGTGACCCAAGACCCAACCCGAGACTGATTCTTATACTTGTGTTACAAACAAATTGTGTTATGTTTTTCTTTTCATGTCTTGAATTAGTTTAGACAAACTTGTTATGACTTAACTTATTGGCTTACTTGAAACCTTGAATTAATTTTTGTAAACATTTTATACTATTTTTTCATTAGGTTGATACTTAAAAGTTACAACTTTTATCAAGAAAAAAGAAAGTTTTTCAATATTTTGACCCAACCCAATCCAACTTATTCAAGAGTGTGTTGGGTTGGATTTGGTTTAACATAAAAATGCAAAAATCCAACATAACCCTATATTTTTTTAGGGGGTTGGATAATGAGTTTGCCCAAATCCTACACGAACCAACCCACAAACACCCCTATATGTGCATGTGGGACAAAGAAAATTATTAGTTGTGTTTTGAAACTGATTGAAATCATTAGTGCATCTAGTCTTGGGACTCTTACTACTCCGATGACAAAAAACCGGGGGGAATACTACATTTTCTTTCATTTTATCAACCAAGGTTAAAACAATATTTCATAAAGCTGTTTATCATCTCCTCTTCTCCCCAGTCCGTATTCCTTCAGCCAAGGCAACAACGTATTGCCTGCCTTTCATGCTATTTTCTTCCATGTTCCCTGTTCACTTGTGTTACAGGAACCATGCACTTGCAACAATTAGGAATGTTTACCCTATTGATCTAGATAAAAAGTACACAATCAGATAATAGTTGGAACATAGGAAGCTATGCTGTACAGACGGCTGAAAAATTAATAAAATAACTTCCGGAGGCGTGATAAAATATCACTGTCCTTAAGGACTTATCCGCAATAAATGCGCAAGTCCCCCAGGATACAACAGGAACTTCTCAGTTGAAAACTGAGGATCTCAGAACTAGCAAGTTTGCTCTTTAGAGCAAAAATACCCAAGATCTCTAAAGAAGAAAATAAGAGAAAGAGA
>Ga0209700_104878_pt1 | contig 23475 bp, 8 predicted proteins | sample SiratroredBW_FD_187528 | JGI IMG/M metagenome (GOLD analysis project Ga0209700, IMG submission 187528) | Root nodule microbial communities of legume samples collected from California, USA - Siratro red BW (SPAdes) (version 2) | ecosystem: Host-associated > Plants > Roots > Nodule | place: USA... | reverse complement strand
CATTCAATCGATTGAATTTGACCGTTAGTTTGACCCAGTCAAAGGTTTCAGTTGTAACAACAATAACTGTATTTCAGTTGTAACAGAAATAACTGTCACATTCAATCGATTGTTTTAGAAATTCAATCGATTGAAAAATCTTTTTCCAGCAAAAACATTTTGGGTTATTTTTATTAAAAACAGTTTTAATAAAAATATATGTGAATCTTTTTAGCACCTCAGAAGTGATGAACCATGCCACTAATGCTTAAGGACTAAGCCAATTACCAACACACAAATCCAACTAAGGACCAAGACCTAATTACCCAACTATCTTAATGTTGGCACAATGTCTTCACTTGAACAATTCTGGTCCAGGTTGGTTCCAACAGATTCTTCATGAGACAGTCTTCGTCAGCTTCACATGCTAAGCCTTGGTGCTCACAATATTGACTTCATCAAATCACATGCTTAGCCTTGGTGCTAACAAAGCATTGAATTTAGAGAAAAATATTGAAGTCCGGGAAGAAGGATACACAGAAGGCTCATGAAGGAGGAAAAAGGATAAAAGGTCCATGAAGGAATGCAAAGAAGAGGAGACAATATAATGCCGCTAGAGTTGCGTCGAGCATGAGTTAGATCTTGGGCCCTGCATGAAGAGTTGCGCCCAACGCCATTAAAGTTGAGCTGGGTGATAATGTCATTCAAATTCTATTTAATGAGTGTCTGTGTTAGGATTTGGACATAGAGCCAGAGGAGAAAAGAGTTAGTCTTGGATGACAACTTTAGGGTTTCTTGGTGTAATCATTCTTCTTCCACTATTCACCTTGTATGTTTAGGGTTGTCATGGTTATGAGAAACTAAACCTGTTGTTGTTTGGGTTAAATGTAACCTATCAAACTCTCATGTAATTAATATTGTGTATACTTTTCCTTTCAATGTAAGTATTTCAATTATGAGCTTAAGGCCTATTTGTGTTAATTCATGACTTGATACTTTGATTTTAAAAGTATTGGAAAATATTGTTAGTATTCAGGATTTGAATTGGAATACCAAATGAAAACTTACGTCTATGAATAAAGCATGATTCATTTGTTGTCGTAAACCCTTGTGGTGCTTGCAAGTCTTTTTTATATAATTGATCAAGAAATTGACGGTTAACAAGGAAGCTTAAACTCATTCACCTAAGAAATTATGGTTTGGGTTATTGTGGGTTAACATTGGCATTAGTTACGAAAATAATATAATTATTTTTATACATGAGAGTGAGGTACAGTTAAGTCTAATCCCAACAATATTCATATCATCGATCCTTAACCTTACTCTGCCATCTTATATTTGACATAAAATTTATAAAAATATTTAATTCATCTTGAGCAATTTATTTTCTCGTATAAACCACTTAATTATGAAATTTTCCTTTAATTTAATTTTATTATGATTGTAAATATATTGTGTATTACATAAGTCCCTTAGAAGAGAATCATATATTATTACTTGTTATATGAGCAACTATTGCACTTATCATTAAACACAAAAAGTGTTAACAATGTTACCAAGAAAAATCAAAGAATAACACTCCTGCATAACCAAACCGCAAAATACGATCACACTCCAAGATCCTAAAGTGGCAATCCTGCTCCACAATCACACTCAAAACATTACATGTCACCAACTCATAGTCCACTCCAAGAAGTAAAAGTGTACCTCAAGCTTCAAAGCACTTTCTTTCTAAAAAAAAATATCCTTTATTGCTTTAGAGATTTTATCAAATGAATGACTCCAACTATTTTTTCTCTAAGATACAACTCTTCAATGCTCTAGAGATCCAATTAGATAAATATGATTCAGTGTTCCATTCCTTTTGACTCACTATTATACAATTTATCTTTCTTAATAGATACATGATACAGAGAAACGTTTATCTCTTAACGTGACCTTAATTGTAATAAATAATATGTTTTAATGAATTATTAATGAAGTTAACTAGTTAGGTCAACCATTTTAAATATGTAACGAAAATTTTGGTCTTCTAAATTAATGCGCATTATTAAACAATAATATTAATTCAATTTAATTTAATTGTTATAAAAAAACAAGATAATAAATTACATTGAATTCCAATTAGTTTTTTATTTCTCATTTTCTGGTCTCTTCTATTTTAGTCCCAATGTAAACAATAACAACACAATACACTAACTTTGAGATCTAATAAGCAACTGATATAAACTGCCAATGACGAATAAATAAAATAAAATTTTATTCTTAGAAAAGAAATATTCTTTGAATAACTGCACTAGTTTTTCTTATAAAATGGCACAAAATGTTGCCCTTCAAAACATATCAATTTGTTGGTGTTAGAAGTGAGACATTCTCCCTTCAAAACATACACCAATTCAACTTTCTTCTCTACACCTTGAATTACCTATATTCAGCTTTGCTTTTTCAAGCCTTGAAGGTATATAAATACTCACCTCACTTTTTATTTTTATTTTTAATAAACAAGAACTTTGTTGCGTGGTTCTTTGTCTGATTATTTGAGAAAAACAGGACCATACTTTAGGAGAATCATGGGTGATGGAAATGGAAATGTCCCAAATCATGACGTGAATTTCAACCCACCTCCCATTATTCAATTAGCACCGGATTCACCAAGATCTTGTTTGTCCTTTGAATTTAACCAAGATGACAACAACAACAACTTTGAATACTCCAATAACCATGAAGTCATTTCCTTGGTGGTAGTAGGATGCCATAAATGTCTTATGTATTCAATGGTTAGTGAGCGTGATCTCAAGTGTCCCAAATGCAAAAGCACCGATTTGATTCATTTTCGCGAAGGCAACAACTCGGGGAAAGAGGACTAAGATACCTTATTGCCATTTTGCATTTGCATTCTTTGATGCAAGTAGGACATGCTAAAATTTATGTGAGAAATCTTCCTTTTAGAATATTTTCTTTTATATTTGTCTCCTCTCCTTAATAAAAAAAGTTTATGAAAAAAGATAAGGGTACATTACTTTACATATAAAATAGGTTATGCTTAATATATAATTGTATTACTAGGTTGTCCTAAGTCATTTGGTTTCCTCCGTTACTATGAATATAAACTTTATTATATCAAATAAGAGACTGAATTGCAAGTATTTTAATTATCTGTTGTGAATTTCTTATTTGACTCAATAACTAAATCAATTTTATTTTCAACTTTTTATGGATATAAAGTTGCTTATATTATTAATATTATAATTTTAATGTCTCTAATATAATCTTGCGATAACAAATTCGTACAAGAAAGAAATAAAGAGGAGTTTAAAATTTCATCAAAATATACTGTATCCTAAATTTGTCTCTCCTTAATTCATAATTATTGATGAAAAGGTGAGAATAAAAAAGTAGTATTATTGTAACATTACATAATAACTTATATTCATATTTTTTTATTATACCACTTATTCCTTTTTGCAAGCATAAATTTTATATATTTTTTTCATTTTTTTATAATTATTTTATTTTTGCTATGTTTTACATGCCATTTGTAATATCCTAAAATGTACCCTCAAAACAGTTATAATATGCAAATAATTAATAAATATAATATATGTATATCACATTCAAAAAGAAGTTCAAAATTTAACATTTTTCATAGAGATTTTACATTTATAATATAAAACAAGATTAAAATATGCATAAAAAGAAAATCATGCGCTGCATCAACTTATGAAGAAGTCTTAATACTTGTCTGCGCACATGTAATACACAACTATAAATTTAAAAAAAAAAAAAACAAAAACACCACACATAAGAAAAGGGTAAGCTAGAGAATTTAAAATGTAGAATCATAAAGTTTAAAATCTTCTATCCTAACCAAAATATCACAATTTAGGTTCTAATCAATCATATCATACATCATACTATCATTTCCATTTCTACAAAATAACACATGATATACATACATTGATTCATATACCAAGACATTTGACACTACTTCCGGAAGACTCGTGAATTGAAATAGACTTAGAGGTCTGCACCTATCATACTAACTCCCAATGTGAGTCTGCACAGTCACAACAGAAAGGTTGTATCAATCTTCATATGACAGGGTTAATTCATATGGACTAAGGCAATCAGTTATTTTACATATTGTGGCACAATCATAAGAACCTCCTTCGACTCTCACTACCTGATAATCTTCATCTATTTGATTTCAATATATCAGTAGAGTTAAGATACCTCCTTATTACAAATCCACAAACAATGCACATCCTAATCGACTTACACATTGATAATTTCTTTCTTAAAAATACTATGTCTTGATCATGACCACCTCAACCAACACTATAATATATCATATCATACATTCATACACTTTTAAATTTCAAGTTCAAATATCTCAAAAACTTCATAATCTTCAATATAAATCAATATCAATTACGATTAAAAAAACAAATCATTTATCTTAAATCCACCAAAATAATTACAAAAGAATCAAACAATTAAAACTGGGCAAAAGAAAAATAACTTGAGTGAGAATATTTTAGCTTGAGTGAGAATCCTCTCTCTTGAGTGAAAATGAGCCCGAAGGTAGGTCTAGTTCTAGTGCTATTTTTGCTTGAGTGAGAATATTCTCACTTGAGTGAAAATCCCATCGCTTGAGCAAAAATGAACCTGAGAGCAAGTTCAAGTTTTCACTTGATTCGCTTGAGCAAGAATCTTCTTGCTTGAGTGAAATATGCAAAAGAGTTTTTACAAAGGAACTAACTACTGCACAAAACATTCATCATCCGAATCATCTTACAATTTTCTCATTCCAAACCCAAACACAACTTCAATTCATCATTTTTATTAAAACTACTTACAATTTTCTTCAAGAATTTCTTCCATTCCTAAATCAATCATAGTACCAACTAAAGCTACATAAATCAGTCAAACAGATTCAACCCATTTAAAAAAATCAATCCCATTATACTAACTTATCATCAATAATTAATTAACATATTGCAACCTATCTAAATATAAGATACCAACTTTTTGAAGCTACACTTATAATCAGTTTAAGCCAATAGATTTAGTTCAAAAATACATCCACACTCACAACTTATCACAAGCCATACTCAATCTTACCTCTATAAAAATCTATCTATAGATATTACACTACTACACTCAAGTATTATTCCACTAATCAATCACATTAATTAATCACAAAATCAAACAATCAAACTTATTGAGTGCAAGGACTAATTTAGACCTATAAGCAAAACTTGAACACTGATGATTAAAGATTTATATATTCAAATCTTTTATCCTAGAGTTTTATTTGAATATAGCTAATTAGTATAAAATATGAATTTTTCATTTTAACATTCAAATATTCAGATATTATTCTCTAAGTCCTTACATACTACTATTCTAGAGCAAATATTCACATGTAATATTTATAATATTACATCTTTTAAATCTTTTTTATTCCTATTTTTTTAAAATCAAATTATTACAAATTTGCATTTATCACCTATGATATCAAATTCGATTTTTTTTATTGAACTCACTTGACGAGCGATACCGACAATAATTTTCTAATTTCATGCAAGTATCATATATGTGAAATTAATCAAATTTCATTTGAAATTAGTTTAACCACAATGCAAAAATTTTAATCTTACAATTTTATTAATAAAAAAATAATAATCAATCATATCCAATAAATTAATCATATTTTATTGTAAATTAAAGTTAACTCTAAAAACATTATCTAATTGATCATTTTCATAAGTTTTCAAAAAAATTATTAATCACACCAAACGAATTATTTATATTTAATTTTTATTTTTAACCACGAACAATTTTTTAATATTACAATTTTATCATTAAAATATTAATTACCTATCACATCATTCACAAGTTTTTTTATATTCTTCCTTCAATTCTCTAATCTTTCTCTTAATATAAATAATTTTACTTTCATCTTAAATTTACTCTTTCATATTATTTTTTAAAACAAACAAAGCCTGTAGAGAGAAACATCTAAAACCCTCCTCCCTAAAATTAGTCCAAATTTATTTCACCATTTTTTAGAAATAACCAAATTTAAACCGTCTTAATATCTGTTTTTCTTTTTGTCGTGAATAGGAAATATAAGGAAACATACAACGCGTGCATGATGTGATGAGGTGTACATAGCTAATGAACTCATGCACTCACATCATTTACTTCCATCAAGGTTTATCAGGTAAGCATTATTTAATATCTTATCAGGTAAGCATTAATGAACTATTAATTTAATTATGCACATGAGTAATTTTTTAAAATTTGAAAAAGACACATCATAGTTTTTATATTTAAGGAAAATTATAAAGAGGTAGTTTGGATGTGTTGATTAGAAACTTTTTATATGTATTCTAAAACTTTCATTCAATTGTTGTCCAACAAGTGTTCTCTTGTGTTTCTTATATGGTATGATATTTAAAGAAAATCAAATAATATTTTGTAATCTGGGAAATTTATAAAAGCAAGTCCTTCTTTATCTCTTCTTTCGTTTCTTTACGTCTTTTCTTGTTAATCTCCCTTAAAATCTTGATTTTTTCTTCTTTAATTTTATATATCATATTTTTTTTTATTCCTCGTTCTTCTTCTTCCAATCTTTACAAAATTCTTTATTATCCTTATTACAAATAACTTATTCTTTCTCGTAAAAACCATTCATTTTGTATTATCATTTAAATAAAATTTAATTTGTCATTAAACATAAAAAAGTTAATTTAATATTTAATAGTCCATTATATAATAATTTTTTAAAATGATTGTTTATTATATTATCTCTTAGATTTCTTTAATAATGGGAAATTTCACCATATAATAATTAAACAATAGATTTTTATGTTAAAATTTTACACCAACTTATTTTTAATGCAATTGTGTGATTTACAATATAAATAAATAAATAAAAATATATATAGTTAATATAAATTAGATATAAATATTTATATTTCAAAATTAAATAAATATTAACTATATACAAAATCTTTTTATAAAAAGAATTACGTAATCACGGAAATAAAAATATGTTAGGATAAGATGATTTTGTATATTTAATTAAAAGTTTGTAGGTTGTTAATGTCTTCCTTATACGATAATAAACTTTAGAACTTGAATTCGATTTCAAAGATCATGTCTATTTTAAGATTTTCAATAGTCTTCTTTACTAAATTGTGATGATTACTCTTTTATTTTTTTTGTTTTAAAAATTTTCGCTAATATGTGATGAATCCAATTATAATAGTTACATTACAGTGGAATTAGTTAAATAGTCTTAATTATTTATATTTTCACTAATATTGATTAATGAACAAATTTATACAAAGAACTTTCAAGAAATGATGAATGTGCTCAGCAAATCACAATTTTCTGAGTTCAATATTAACAATTGCAAATATCAATTTTAAATGCATTAGTGAGTATCTTTTCGCTAAGTAAATGACTCTTGATTGTAATGAATAGATTTAATGATTAGTTTGTCCAAGAAATTTCATTTTGTCTAGCAAATATATTATAGAGAATAATACCCAACCTAATGAATAATCCAGTCAGAAAATCCTATTTTGTTGAGTGAAATTCTACATCAAAAAGTTATTTCTAAGTTAAGAATAAATAGGAAAAATGATTAATTGGGCCTTCTCCATGGATCTTGTACCAATTTTCAGTTTCTGAAACCACTTTTCATATTTACCTTTTAGAATTCTTAGTTTGTGGATAATATGAGAGAGGTTTTGGGTTGAAGGTGGCGTCATTCCCTTATATGGGTTGACTCTTGTCTCATTCTTTTGATATCTCCTCGGTGTTTTCCCTCTCGGATTCTCCCAATAAGTGGTATTAGAGCCGATGGTTTGTGGCTTGGGTGACCCTGTATCGAAAGTCTTTCTGATGAAGATTTCAGGCAAGCGTGTCTCGTATAAGTGTGTGAACGGTGGTACAAGTAAGGGGTTGTTTGCTTCCGCTCGAGGGAGAGTGTATTAATGTGGAAGAGGGACTCTCACTTGAGGAGGAGATTGTTAGGTATTCAAGTGTGGGTCTAAATCTCATATTGGGTAGGAATGAGAAAGTTGAGCAATATATAAGAAAGAAGACCTGCAAACCCAATGCCTTAAGGTTTTGGGTTGAAGGTGGTGTCATTCCCTTATATGGGTTGGCTCTTGTCTCGTTCTTGTGAGATCTCCTCGGTGTTCTCCCCCTCGGATTCTCAAAGTAAGGCTCTGATACCACTTGTTGGAAAAATCCAAGGAGGCAAACCTTGGGAGAATTTGATATGAAAGACTTAGGTGCTGCAAAGAAAATTCTTAGGATGGAGATTCACAGGGATAGAAGCTCAAAGAAACTGTGGTTATCTCAACAAGGTTATGTTGAGAAGGTACTAGACAAATTTGGATGAGCAGTGCAAAGCCTGTGAGCACTCCATTGGCAAATCACTTTAAGCTCAGTTCAAACCAGTGTCCTAAGACAGATAAGGAGGTTGCAGACATGGCAGAGGTTCCTTATGCTAGTGTTGTTGGCTGCTTAATGTATGCAATGGTATGTACTCGCCCTGATTTAGCTCATGTTGTTAGTCAAGTTAGCAAGTACATGTCTAAATCAGGTAGGCAACATTGGGAGGCAGTCAAATGGATTTTCAGGTACTTGAGATGTACTGTGAGGCATGACATTGTGTTTGGTAATCAACAGGGTGATCATTTGATTGTTGGATATGTAGATTCAAATTATGCAGGTGATTTGGATAATAGAAGGTCGACAACTGGGTATGTTTTTACTATCAGTGGAGGACCTGTATGTTAGAAGTCAACCATCCAATCTATTGTTGCATTATCTACCACTGAAGCTGAATACATGACATTAGTTGAGGCTGCAAAAGAAGCTTTGTGGCTTACTGGGTTAGTTAATAAACTGGGTGTTCAACAAGGTGGAGTTCAGTTGCATTATGACAGTCAGAGTGTTATTTATTTAACAAAGAACCAAATATATCATGATAGAACTAAGCATATTAATGTGAAGTTTCACAAGATCAGAGAGTTGATTGCATCTAGTGAGATACTGTTGCAGAAGATTGGTACTGCAGAGAATGCAACTAACATGTTAACCAAGCCAGTTACCATAGACAAGCTCAAGCATTGCTTGGATTTGTTGAATGTTTATAGTTACTAGAGAAGCATGGTAGTCCAACCCACTATGTGTTTGATACTTCAGGATTGTATATCTTCTAAGGGGGGCATATATTCGCCAAGATGGAGATTTGTTAGGTATGACTCATAATACCAAATACGGGAAGTTACAGGCTTTGTGAGCTGGGCCATGAGTGCGGGGATATTTTGGTTATTCATCTTGTTTAGGGTTATTTATATAATCATTTGTAATTGTAACCCTAGTGATTTGATCTCTCTAATAACAAAACACAGTCGCTCAAACGCTCCCGAGGACGTAGACAAATTGTCGAACCTTGTTAAATCTTGTGTTCTTTATTTTCTTCATCTTCGTTCATTCCTATGTTTATAGCGTGAGTTTCTCAACAAGTAGCATCAGAGTCGATGGTTGGCGGCTTGAGTTTGACCCTGTATCGAAAGTCTTCCTGATGGAGGTTTCAGGCAAGTGTGTCCCGTATAAGTGTGTGAACGACAGTATAAGTAAGGAACCATTTGCTTCCGCTCGAGGGAGAGTATATCAATATGGAGGAGGGACTCTCACTTGAGGGGGAGATTGTTAAGTATTCAAGTGTGAGTCCAAGTCCCACATTGGGTAGGAATGAAAAATTTGAGTAATATATAAAAAAGAAGACCCACAAACCTAAAGCCTTAAGGTTTTAGGTTGAAGGTGGTGTCATTTCCTTATATGGTTTGGCTCATTTCTCATTCTTGTTTGTCTCTCCAAGGTTTCCCCCCTTGGATTTTCCTAACATTAGTTTTCTTTATCTACTTTGAATAATTCTTTACAAGTTTTCTTGTATATTTTGAAACTTTCAAACTCAACATTGTAATTTAGTTTACTTCTATTTCAGTTTGTAATGGTTTCATAATCTCAATTACTTTCTAATGAAGCAATTTAACTCTTTGCACTTTATTACTTTCTCCATAACTTTTAAATTTATGAGTTAATTTTCTTATTTCAATTTTTTTTACTTATAAATGTTCAAATTTCAATGGTCTTAATATATCACTTGTTTTGTCTGTTAACCATTATATTTTTTATAAATTTCAAACCTAAAAACAAAAATACCTCTTAAAACAATAAACATGATTATCAAAATGAAGTTCTAAAATAGTTTAAATTTCAATTCTACTTATAAATAGCATTTATATTCTTCTTTATCATTATATTAATTATAAAATATTTTATATGTATTATGAACTAATTAATTATAATGAAAAAATAAATGATAAATTATTTAGTTTTTATATATTTTTTAATAAATTTAAATTAGACAAAATAAATCATAATAATTTTGTAACTATATTTTTATAATAAAATTAAAAATGGAAAAAAAAATTATAATAGATTATAATATTGGTATTTGAATTAAATTTTATACTTTAGTTTGTTAAAAGAATATAAAAATAAGTAATAGCAAAAATGAAATAAAATTATTGGGTCTGGGAACCGAATTCTCTATAGTTATAGTAAATGGTGTTAGTTAGAAAATTAAAGTATAAATAATGTTAATCAGGAAATTAAAATGAAAAAAAGTGCTACTTATCTGAAAACAGTGCTAGTGAAAGAAAAAATATATCGTATCCACGTTATATAACGGCGGTTTAAGGCTTTAAGGGGTTTAAAACAAATTAGAAAAAATGAGATTTTTTTAAAATTAATAAAATAATTAAAATTATGATATTTTTATTTAAAATTTATTTTTTGAGCATATAAAATTATTTATTAAATTGTTATAATTAATTTCATTTAAAATATTCTTTCCAAAAAACAATAAAGCTAATTCATCTAATTTTGTTGAGACATTGTTAATCTTAAATAAGATTTTATTAGTTTAAGCGTTGAAAAACTTCTTTCAATTTAAGCAATTGATATTGTAATTGTTAACATTATTTCTATATGTTATATATGTGTTTGGAAAATAATTTATTCCTTTTATATAAATAAGATGACAGTTGGTTTATCATTTTTCAATTTTATAATCTCTTTTAAGATATTTAATTCTGAAAATAAATCTAAGGCATCAAGATCCAAAAAATTATCACGTTTAAAATATTTTTCAAAGTTTAGGCAATTTTCTTTCGATGGAATAATATTGATATGAAATTGAGAGACTTATTAGTATAAAAAGGCTTTATTAGAATAATTGATATATATTTCCAAAGGATAAATACTCTAGATACTTTTTTGCATCATATTATATTCAATGACAGATTTAAGGTTTATACATTTTTCTTTCTATTAACAAGTCTCTCAATAAGCCTTTTTCTTCGTTCAAAGAGCACTCACGTGTATTTTTTTATTTTTTTTATTTTTATACATTTATCTATAGCCCCTAAAAACTATAATATAAATAACACCGAATATAACTTATAAGTATATAAATGGAGACTAAGTTAAAAAAAATAAAAACTGATTGTCAAAACAATTAACTTGATTTTACTATATTGTCTTGAAGTCTCAAGTTTCCTTTCATCTTTCAGTCCTGTCCTTTGGTAAGAATTTAAATTTAATTTATAAATTCTAAAATTCTCATGCTTTTCCTTGAATTTGCACATATTAGGTTGAAATTAATTAAACAATAATCAAAAAGAAAATATTTTGATATCAATTCATCAATCTGATATTGGTTTTACCTGATACTGATACACTTAAAAGGAGCAAAAGATAATACAAACTCCAATTCCTCAATCTACCCCTTCAAGCCTCCAAATAGAGACACACACATAAATGTACAATATAAAATGATAAAACAAATTTGAAATTGGATAATGGTCTAATGATAATCAAACACTCAAATTGAAACAATAATATGGAAGAACCAATAAAAAAACCAGAAAAAGGAAGGAGATAGGTGAAAAAGTTAGAGAAAGAGAAAGAAAGAAGATAAGTAGAAGGGTGAGAGAAAGGAAGGACATATAGATAGATGATGTCAATCTAATGATGAAATAATAGAAAAAGATAAAAAACTAGAAAAAATACAAGATTCATTGACTATTCAATGTCTTTTAAAAAATATTATTAATTTATTAAGAGAAAGTTCCAACCATATTATTCGTTAAATAATATTTATAGTACTAATATAAATTTCAAGTCCTTAAAGAATATTTATAAGGAAAATACTAGTTTGACACTACTATTCACTTATACTCCTATTTAACATTGTATTTTATTAATAAAATATTATATATAAATAAAATAATAATATATATTAGTGTTAAATGGTGTCAAAGATGAATAGTAGTGTCAAAATATCATCATCCATTAAATATTTTTTAATTTTATAATAACGTATTAGTATTAAATTTTTTGGAGGCCTTTTGATACCTAAAGTGATTATTTTACATGCTTGGGCCTTGAGTCAGATACCATAAAACCTCATCACATCTCTTAATAAAGTTGATGAAGTCATCTTTTTATCCAAAGAGTAAATGATTGTCTAGTTAAATAAATTGTATTAAATATATAATAAATATTTTTTCTCCTTAATCAATGCACATCATTAATAAATAATATGAAATTAATTAAATTATTATAAATAATGGAATAATAAATAATTTGTATTCTAATTAGATTTTATTTTATTTTCTAAACTATAATTCAATCTCTATTTATATAATAACTTAATACAAATTTGTCAAATAATTATTCACTGATAGAAATAGTCCATAATAAAAAAAGAATATATATTTTATAGTACTAGAAATAATATTTATAGTGTTAATATAAATTTGAAGTCGTTAAATAATATTTATAATATTAATGTAAATTTAAAATTCTTTAAGATATTTTAAATTTTTAATTAAAAAATATTTTTAAGTGAATTTTTTTTAATTCTATAATAATGTATTAATATTAAATTTTATTTGAGATTTTTAAAGCCTAAAACGATTATTTTAGGTGTTTAAGCCTTGAGCCAACCTATGCCATCAAATCTCATGTAAGGTCATCTCTTTGTTGGAAGAGTAAATGATTATCTCATTAAATAAATAAATTGTATTAAATATATAATAAAAATACACATCATTAATAAATAATATAAAGTTAATTAAATTATTATAAAAAATAGGATAATAAATTATATGTTATTCCAAATAGATTTTATTTTATTTTATAAACTATAATTCAAATTTTATTTTATAGTGTTAATATAATTTTGAAGTCGTTAAAGAATACTTATAATATTGAAGCAAATTTAAAATTATTTTAAGATATTTTAAATTTTTAATTAAAAAATATTTTTAAGTATAATTATAAAATTAAATTTATTTTAACTCTATAATAATATATTAGTATTAAATTTTGTTTGAGACTTTTGAAACCTAAAACGATTATTTTATGTGCTTAAGCCTTGAACTCATGTATGCTGTAAAATCTCATCATATGTCGTAATAAAACTTTATAAGGTCATCTTTTTGTCCAAAGAGTAAATGATTATCTTAGAAGAGTAAATGATTATCTCAGTTAAATAAATTGTATTAATTATGTAATAAAGATTTTTTTCTCCTTAATCAATACACTTAATCAATACACGTCATTAATAAATAATATAAAGTTAACTAAATTATTATAAAAAATAGTATAATAAATTATATGTTATTCCATATAGATTTTATTTTATAAACTATAATTCAAATTTTATTTTATAGTGTTAATATAAATTTGAAGTCGTTAAAGAATATTTATAATATTAATGTAAATTTAAAATTATTTAAGATATTTTAAATTTTTAATTAAAAAATATTTTTAAGTAGAATTATAAAATAAAATTTATTTTAACTCTATAATAATGTATTAGTATTAAATTTTGTTTGAGACTTTTGAAACCTAAAACGATTATTTTATGTGCTTAAGCCTTGAGCCAAGCGTAAACCGTAAAATCTCATCATATGTTTTAAAAAAAGTTGATAAGGTCATCTTTTTATCTGAAGAGTAAATTATTATCTTGTGTCAGAAGAGTAACTGATTATATCGTTAAATAAATTGTATTAATTATGTAATAAAGATTTTTTTTCTCCTTAATCAATACACGTCATTAATAAATAATATAAAGTTAATTAAATTATTATAAAAAATAGGATAATAAATTATATGTTATTCGAAATAGATTTTATTTTATTTTATAAACTATAATTCAAATTTTATTTTATAGTGTTAATATAATTTTGAAGTCGTTAAAGAATATTTATAATATTAATGTAAATTTAAAATTATTTTAAGATATTTTAAATTTTTAATTAAAAATTATTTTTAAGTAGAATTATAAAATTAAATTTATTTTAACTCTATAATAATGTATTAGTATTAAATTTTGTTTGAGACTTTTGAAACCTAAAACGATTATTTTATGTGCTTAAGCCTTGAGCCAACGTATGCGGTAAAATTTCATCATATATCTTAATAAAAGTTGATAAAATCATCTTTTTGAAAGAGTAGATGATTATCTCATCGGAAGAGTAAGTGATTATCTCGTTAAATAAATTGTATTAATTATGTAATAATGATTTTTTTCTCCTTAATCAATACACTTAATCAATATACGTCATTAATAAATAATATAAAGTTAATTAAATTATTATAAAAAATAGGATTATAAATTGTATGTTATTCGAAATAGATTTTATTTTATTTTATAAACTATAATTCAAATTTTATTTTATAGTGTTAATATAAATTTGAAGTTGTTAAAGAATATTTATAATATTAATGTAAATTTAAAATTATTTAAGATATTTTAAATTTTTAATTAAAAACTATTTTTCAGTAAAATTATAAAATTAAATTTATTTTAACTCTATAATAATGTATTAGTATTAAATTTTGTTTGAGACTTTTGAAATCTAAAACGATTATTTTATATGCTTAAGCCTTGAGCCAACGTATGCGGTAAAATCTCATCATATGTCTTAATAAAAGTTGATAAAATCATCTTTTTGTCGGAAGAGTAAATGATTATCTCGTCCGAAGAGTGAGTGATTATCTCGTTAAATAAATTGTATTAATTATGTAATAAAGATTTTTTTTCTCCTTAATCAATACACTTAATCAATACACGTCATTAACAAATAATATAAAGTTAACTAAATTATTATAAAAAATAGGATAATAAATTATATGTTATTCAAAATAGATTTTATTTTATTTTATAAACTATAATTCAAATTTTATTTTATAGTGTTAATATAAATTTGAAGTCGTTAAAGAATATTTATAATATTAATGTAAATTTAAAATTATTTTAAGATATTTTAAATTTTTAATTAAAAATTATTTTTAAGTAGAATTATAAAATTAAATTTATTTTAACTCTATAATAATGTATTAGTATTAAATTTTGTTTGAGACTTTTGAAACCTAAAACGATTATTTTATGTGCTTAAGCCTTGAGCCAACGTATGCGGTAAAATTTCATCATATATCTTAATAAAAGTTGATAAAATCATCTTTTTGTCGGAAGAGTAGATGATTATCTCGTCCGAAGAGTAAGTGATTATCTCGTTAAATAAATTGTATTAATTATGTAATAATGATTTTTTTTCTCCTTAATCAATACACTTAATCAATATACGCCATTAATAAATAATATAAAGTTAACTAAATTATTATAAAAAATAGGATTATAAATTGTATGTTATTCGAAATAGATTTTATTTTATTTTATAAACTATAATTCATATTTTATTTTATAGTGTTAGTATAAATTTGAAGTTGTTAAAGAATATTTATAATATTAATGTAAATTTAAAATTATTTAAGATATTTTAAATTTTTAATTAAAAACTATTTTTAAGTAAAATTATAAAATTAAATTTATTTTAACTCTATAATAATGTATTAGTATTAAATTTTGTTTGAGACTTTTGAAATCTAAAACGATTATTTTATATGCTTAAGCCTTGAGCCAACGTATGCAGTAAAATCTCATCATATGTCTTAATAAAAGTTGATAAAATCATCTTTTTTTCGGAAGAGTAAATGATTATCTCGTTGAAAGAGTGAGTAATTATCTCGTTAAATAAATTGTATTAATTATGTAATAAAGATTTTTTTTCTCTTTAATCAATACACATCATTAATAAATAATATAAAGTTAATTAAATTATTATAAAAAATAGGATAATAAATTATATGTTATTCGAAATAGAGTTTATTTTATTTTATAAACTATAATTCAAATAGACCTTTCCTTTGTTTTACTTATAAAAGGCACATGATTCAGCCCCTTACAACATATCCCATGGCTGGTGTTGGAGCTTTAGCTTAGTTGAACTTTTGGTTCATCTTTCAAGCCTATAAGGTACTCATATACTCACTCTGCTTTTATTTTCTAATTGAAATCTTTTACATGTTTCCTTTATAACAATTGAGTCACACCAGGTAATAACATACCTTGAAGAAAAGAAGACACAACCATGGGTGATAGAATTCAGTCCCCGCCAGAGTCACCAAAGTCATCTGTGACCATTGAAGGCAACCAAAACAACAACAATCTTCAATCCAACAACCATGAAGGCCCTTCCTTGGTGGTAGTAGGATGCCCTCAGTGCCAGATGTATGTAATGGCCAATCAGAATGACATCAAGTGCCCCCAATGCCAAAGCATCTCTTTGATCCATTTTATGAATGACAGCAGCCTTATAATGAAGAGCCCTCCTGGACATGCTGCATACTATGTTGAAATTCGGAAATGCTAGACTCTAAATCAGGAATACCCTTCTTGGAATATATCTATGTTATCTTCTTTCTAAACCTTTACAGTGAGCACTGTTTTTTTATACTCCTCCTTTTGTCTTTATCTCCTCTACTCATTGAGGAAATCACAAAAGGAGTTGAGTGTTAAGCAGATTGCATGTTAAGGTCTTTAATAATAAATTGTACTCATCAAGTTGAATAGTTTCTTATGTTAATCCTTTCCTTTGGTATGGATCATGTAAACTTGATTATATAAAATAATACAGTGGAGGGTATTTCTGTTATCTATGATCAATTTCTTGTTAGATTCATAAACGACTAAGATCATTTTAATTTTTTTTTGTTTTAAATTTTATATAATTATAATTTTATTAGTTTTTTTTATATAATTTTATGATCGCTAATTCAACCTTTAGCCAAATAATAACAAATTCATAAAACAAATTAACAACTAGTTTACTAATATATATATATATATATATATATATATATATATATATATATATATATATATATAACAAAGAAAAATGAAATATGTGAAATCTAAGCAAAATATATTTTAATATTAGATTTTTTTTATATAAATCATAATATTGATGAGAAGTGAGGACAAAAAGCCTCACACTGTTTTAATATCACATAACATAATAACTTGTATTTGTCATTTTTATGACATTTTTTTTATTATTTTTGTGTTTACTAATTTTTGTGCGTATTTTTCCTTTTTTTCATTGTATAATTTTTTCTTTTATATTTTAAATATTTTTTAATTTATCTTTTACCACACACATACACACACATGTACACATATGCACACATGCATACATGCACACACATACGAAAAAAAAAAAATACAAACATAAAACCACTCACATAAATGTATAACAATTATTGTAATTATTGTTTTATATGTATGGATTGATATGGAAAGTTATACATTTAATAAATCTTAAGTTCAATAAAAACTATTTAATGTTAATTAAATATTTTATTTAATGAATGTTAAGATTAATTGTTAGATCGAGCGTTAACTATTAAGTTTTTGACTTAGTGATAAGGGTTTGATTCAACAATTAGTATTAAAGTCAAAAGCATCTATTTAATTCTTAACAGGATAATTTATAAGGAGAGATTGTAGCAAGTAACACATCAATTGTCCCATGGAAAAGGTCAGGTGAGTCAAGTCATGATTGAATCGTGGTGTTTAGGGTGTTATGCTCTTAAACGCTCAATCCAACAATGTAAATAGTTTTACGCTCATTCAGATATATATCTCCAATAAAGACTCTTCAAAAAAGTTTTGGTGATAACAGTTGACCCGTCCTGGGCCCGGAGGGTGTTGTTAGTAGAAGAGGTATGTAGGTAGAAAGTTTTATGTGTCCATACAAAAAGGGCTGAAAGGTGGGCCCAATATTTATGTCAGTGATAATAATAATATGTTAAGATTATATAATTGATGTAATGAATCAAATATTTCGGGTAATTAATATTTAAATACTTAAAAGAATATCTGTTAAAGAAAGTAGGTAAAATACTGAAATATTGTTTCACAACCGTGGTACCAAAATCAGTTGTTTTTAAGAAATAAATTGAACAAGCCTATCAAGAGGAAAGACATTGAAAAAAGTTCTATTTGGGCTAGCCTAGCGAGCAATCAAAAACCTCCGTGTTAGAACAAATTGGTGCCACCGTGAGGTAGGAAAACTATTTCTACTGTCACAATATTTTTGTCAAGCACTAACCATAAACACTACTCTGAGAGCAAAAAAGAGAAAGCACAGACAATCAACACCCGTTGATGCTAATGGCTACACCCCAGTCATGCAGCAAATCTTCAATATCATGTAGGAATTGCAAGCTGAGAGGGAACGTCAAATAGAGAAGGTTCACATTATATTTATACAGTTTAATATTTAAGTCTGATGAAATTATCATCTACGAAATGTGGCCAAAAGGCGTGTTACTAAAATGGGTCAACAAATGGGGTGTCCCTACACAGGCCACCAAATGGTGTGTCCTTAAACGGTCCCCCGAATGGTGCATCCCTAAAGCAGGCACCGGATGGTGCGTCTCTAAAGCGGTAGAGAGGGCATGGCCCTCTCTCCTGACGACGATGATGGTGCAAGCGGCATAATAAGAGGTTGAAGCTTAGATGACAGTGACGTGGTGCGTGACACAAAAGGTGGCTCAATGGTCTTAATGTTGAAGTGCCCAATGGCAGTGACCACTTCAAATGATCGTAGTGGCGTGGGAGGCGCCTCAAGGAGCACGGTGGTGGGGCTGTCGTGGAGGTGTGTCGGAAGTCCATGGTGGGTTTCATTCACCATTAGCGTAAACCCTAGGGGCATTATGTGTGTAAGAGAGAGGCTTTTGAGGTGGTGTGGAGAGATGACAGCGTGGTAGGTGTTGACTTTGGAGTTTCTTTGGTGGTTTGTGCGATGTGGGAGAGATGGGATTGGTGGGTGAGATTGTAGTCGGGATCCTTGAGGCATTCTAGTGACATGGGGAAGGTATGTGGTGGCTTTGGCAGCAAGGTGTATACATTTTTGGCGCAGCAAGAGCTTCTTGAGGTGGGAGAGGTTGGCCATGCATAGGGAGGTGCATGGGAGCGTGGTAACATGGTGACGTTGTGGCGAGGCATTAGAAGGTGGTTTGTGGGGTGTGTTTCGTTTTGGTGTAGCGTGGCAGATGAAGGAGGCACTCAAGGTGATGGTAATGATGAAGGAGTTACCAATGAAGGTGACGTAGGTGAAGCCAATGTTCTAAGTGGTTTGAGACTGAAGAAGTTGTGAGGTGTGATTGGTAGCTTGTGGCGGCGTTCTCGATGAAGAAAAAGGGGTTGAGCAGAAGGTGGTCTTGGTTGGTGGGCTAGCCCTCCTCGATGACTATGGAAAAGGGGTGAGGCGCATGAAGGGTCATAGAGGAGCACCACGACGACGATGGTGCGAGGCTTCCGACGTGGCAACGAGATAGGGTTGGTCTCAAAGTAGCAGTGTGGTGGCTATGAGGTCTGGAGGAAGGAATGACTTTGTGGGAGTGCCTAGAGAATGTGTGTGAGTGAGCATGGTATGTGCCAAAAAGGGTGGGTGGAAGTGAGTGTGTGCAGAGCGGTCTGAGGTACAAGGTGAGCGTGAATGAATGTGAGGAAGGGGGGGGGGGGGAGAGTGTGTAGGTGCATGGAAGCTTTAGTGAGTGTAAAATGCCGAATGCAGGGAGAGAGTGTATGGAAGTTACCTAAGTGAGTGGGTCCTGTGTACACGGTGAAGAAAGCTGGTGGAGACATAAAGCATATTGCAGAACCAAATGAAGCCAGAAGAAGGTGAAAATGAAGGACAAAATGTGAATCACTCTAGATCATTAATTTTTAAAAAGATACCCCTGGATCTTGTTATTTCCCAATTTGCTCCTTATGAGTTTTAATGGATGTTTTGATTTAGCAACACCTTTATTTGGCTTTGGTTTGATTATAGAAAAATGAACGTTCATGCAAATATACGAAGTAGAATAGTTCATGCAATATATGGAGTAGGATAGTGATGTATACCAAAAATGTTTAACAAAAATTGTATGAAGAAGAACCAAAAGATACGTATACAAAATAATAACCTTTTCGGGACTTCTTCCTTCACCACAATACATGTTTCTTCCTTATAGCTTGTTCCTTGCTAGCATTTCTTTCTTTTTTGAATGATTTGTTTTCTTTCGACAAAAGGCACTTATGGAGAACGAGAGTAGAGCCCGTTCAGTCTTATGATTCAAGTGAAAAGAAGGGATGAGTCGAGAGCTATGCTATGTGAGAGAGTTGTGTTGTAGGTTGTGCGTCTATCCCGAGTAAAAGTAGCAATGCGCCTAGGTGTTGGAGCGTTGACTTGGTCAGGCATTTGCAGGGACAAAGCAGTTTTGTTAAGATAAGGTAACACTAGCTATAGTGGGAAACATGGCAGAAACAGTTTTGTTAGGATGAGGTAATTCTGGCTATAGAGGGAAGCATTATAGAGGAGCTGTAGAGGGAAGCATTGCAGAGGGAGCAGGAGCGTACAGAGAGAATAATTAGATTTGAGGGTGTGCTTATAGAAATTGACAGGTGTGAAAAGCACGAAATGGCCCAAGAGGTGGTGAGTGAATAAGGGGGTGTGACCCAAGAGAAAGGGGCGAAGGGAACGAGTTGCACCTCTACACCCATTTAATCTATATATTTAAAAAAGAAAGAAAATAAAAGATAAACACAAAAATCACTTTTTTATTATTGTTTTTTATTTTTGGGATAATAAAATTCAATTTTAATTAAATAAATGCTTTTTTTTAATTTATTTGTATTTGTATTTTTTCAAAAAAATAATTAAAAGCATTTTTTGAAAAAAATTATTATTTTTTTATCCGGACGAAATTGGGTGTTGACATACCCAATAGAAGGCTAACTGAAGTTTAACTCTCATAAGTGAGTTCATTTTAGTGAATTGTCTTTATTAAAACTTATAGTGTGATCAGGAAAAACAAGGGGTTACCCCTCATTTTATAGGGGGATACCTGTCTTTAAGTTTTGACAACTGCTATCACATGTCTGGATGAACACCAATTCATCAAATGAACTTCTTTTCTTGTTACATTCTATTTAAAAGAATGCTAAATGAGGTTTAACTAAATAGCTAAGTTCATTTTACGGAGTTGTCTTTATTAATACTTGTAGTGTCATCAGAACAATTGAGGGTTTACCCCTCCTTTCATACGGGGACACTAGCCTTGAAGTTTTAGCAACTACTGTCACATGTGTTGATGAGCAACAATTCATCAAATGAACTTCTTTTATTGTTACATTCTATGCAAAAGAAGGTTGATTTAGGTTTAACTGGCATAACTAAGTTTATTTTATGGAACTGTCTTTGTTAATACTTGGAGTGTCATAAGAAAAACGAAGGGGTTACCCCTCCTTTCATACAGGAACACCTGCCTTGAAGTTTTGGCAACTTCTGTCACATGTCTGGAAGAGCACCAATTCCTCAAATGAACTTCTTTTCTTGTTACATTATTCCCAAAAGAACGCTGACTAAGGTTGAACTCCCACAAGTAAGTTCATTTTATGGAACTGTCTTTATTAATACTTGGAGTGTGATAAGCAAAACTGAGAGGTTACCCCTCATTTCATACGAGGACACCTGCCTTGAAGTTTTGGCAATTGTTGTCATATGTTTGGATGAGCACCAATTCATCAAATAAACTTCTTTTCTTGTTACATTGTACCCAATAGATGGCTTATTAAGGTTTAACTCCCACAACTGAGTTCATTTTTGTGAATTGTCTTTATTAATACTTGGAGTGTGATAAAAAAAAAAAACTGAGGGGTTACCCCTCCTTTCATATAGGGACAACTGTCTTGAAGTTTTGACAACTGTTGTCACATTTCTAGATGAGCACCAATTCGTCAAATGAACTTCTTTTCTTGTTACATTCTATGTAAAAGAAGGCTAAATGAGGTTTAATTGACATAACTAAGTTCGTTTTTTGGAACTATCTTTATTAATACTTGGAGTGTCATCAGAACAACTGAGGGGTTACCCCTCCTTTCATACGGGAATACCTGCCTTGACGTTTTCGCAATTGCTGTCACATGTCTGGATGAACACCAATTCATCACATGAACTTCTTTTCTTGTTAGATTCTACTAAAAAAGAAGGCTGACTGAGATTCATTGCCGCGAGGTTGGGGAAGTTGGAGCGAAAATCATTCACTAACCCAAAACTAAACAATAAAACCATAAAAAAAAAAAAAGCTTCCTTTTTCATCACAAACCGATAAAAGATCAATCTTTAGTCGAAATTGTAGGAAAGTGGAAGCACTGTCACGACTTTCGCATCCTTTAGAAGTGACTCTGCATCCTTCAACATCCTTTAGAGGTGATTCCACATCCTTCAAAGGTGATTTCGCATCCTTCAAAGATAAACAATAAAATCATCAAAAGAAACTTCCTTTTTTATCGTAAACCCATAAAAGACCAACCTTTAATAGAAAAAGCAGAAATGGAAGCACTGTCACGGTATGCGAACGTTCATAGTAGCGGTTTTCAACGAAGCAATGGAGAAGGAGAAGGAAAAAGAGAATGCTTGTTGTTATGTGAACGGAAGAACAAACGTGAAGGGAATGTGTTCTCAAGTTGAAATGATGAAGTGAAGAGGGAAAGGTTTTTGCTGCTCCACATTTAGGGAAAGGTCAAAGTGAAGACGGAAAATGAAGGGAATGTGAAGTGAAGAGGGAAGTGAAATAGGAAAGTTGAAATGAGAGTATATTGACACACTGACACCCCGGAATAAAATATTATTTTTTGACAGGTAGGAGTATCAAATGAATGTATGGACATATAGAAGTGTCAATATATCATTATTAAAACTAACTTTTATATAAAACATAAAATCTAGCTTCCCATTCACAAATAGTTCCAAAATTCCTATAAACCATAACGATTTGAAGATATCACTAGGACCAAGACTCATCCTGAAAAAAAAAAACACCACATGCAAACACCATTTATCTAGGTAAACAAAATACTCAATTTGACTCCAAAAGGGTAAATAACAAAAATGAACTTACTTTAAATAAACTTCTGATAAGACAGTCTCACTC
>Ga0209700_104877_pt1 | contig 23475 bp, 12 predicted proteins | sample SiratroredBW_FD_187528 | JGI IMG/M metagenome (GOLD analysis project Ga0209700, IMG submission 187528) | Root nodule microbial communities of legume samples collected from California, USA - Siratro red BW (SPAdes) (version 2) | ecosystem: Host-associated > Plants > Roots > Nodule | place: USA... | reverse complement strand
ATAATCGATACAAATTAAATGTGATAATACTTTATAATTAGAGTACATCAGTTAGAAATATAAGAATTTACGTGGTAAGTGCATGTAATATTACAGTGGATAGAAGAACTGATATAGTAATCGTTAAATAGTTAAAATATATTTTAAAATAAAGTTTACATAAGAGACTTCTAAAAGATAGTTAAAAATAAGTATACGTGTAATAAAAGAAAAAAACGAAAAATAAATCTTATTTTATATTTATTCACTGTAATATTAAAATTATAAAGAATTTTATTAATAAATAAATACTTATAAGTATTTGTATTTTTAAAATTAATTATTATTTGTTATGATCAAAATTAGTTATCATCTAATTTTTTTAACTATAAATACTAAACTATGTTGATTAGATGGTTATAATAAGATTATTAAGATCAAATTATCTTATGATTAGATTTAAAAAAAACAAAAATTATCGAACAATATCAGTTCTTAAATAAGAATTAAGAATTATTAACATAAATATTTATCAGAAAATTATGAATATTATTTTTATTATGAAAGTTATTATTATTATTTTTATGAAAAAATATTTAAATTCAGATCATGTAAAAAATTTAATAGAATTTATAACAATTAGACCCTAAATATGTTTTTATCATAATAATAATATTATTATTATTATTATTATTATTATTATAACAAAATTATTATTATTATTACAATAACTGTTATTATTAATATAATAATAATAATAATATTATTATTATTATTATCAATGAATTTAATCTGTCAATAAATTGATAATTAAATTTTTTTTAATAAATTCATCGATAAATTAATTGTCAAATTTTTCTTTATTAAAATTTGTCCGTGATAATATTTTATCTGTAGATACAAATTCGTTAATAATTTTAAATTTTTTTTATTGAGCTCTTTATCTTTAATGGTGTCAAGTTGATATCATATTTGAAAAAATAAAGAGAAATCTATTATGAAAAACATATGAAAAAATAAATTTACATGTTTTCAACTCTCGTACCATTCATATATATATAATGTTCTTGAACACCAAAGAGAAAACAAAAATATTGGACAAATGTTGGTAACAATTTATTTAAGATTGGTATATTTTTTGAGTCATAACCATAAACTCATGATAAACATACTGATTTAACTTTAATATGTCATTATATGTCATGTTTTGTCAAAAATTGAGAAGAAAATTTTTAATAAGTGTCTACAAGAAGTTAAATTACTGAATTTATACTTTTTTAAATATTAACAATTTTATGTTAATGGAAGATTTCAAATTTGTTAACTTGAAATCTCATGTCCATCATGTCTTCATGGAACAAATTTTCCTAATGAATACAACAATTATTGTGATCTGTCCATTTTTCATATTACTTGTGATAGAAAAGCAATGTAAAAAGTGTCAATATACTTCAAATGAATCAGAAAAGGAACATATAACAATTGTTTTGTAAGCAATGACTGTTAAATATAACACTTTTTATATTAATTTTAAATTAAAGTGAAAACTTCACCACTTATTACAATAATGAAATTTATTTCAATTGTACATGTCATATAGAATGTTTAAAATAACTAATGTAAAAAAAAAAAGTCTCAAATTAATTGGAAACCTTGTCGAACAAAATCAAAGAAAAATAATGGATGAAAAAAAGTGTATAACTTATTTATTTCTCGCCATCATGCATATTATAGTCTGATGAGCCTCCATTTTACATACTAATTTTTAAAAAGTCTTTTGTAACAATGTTTTTATAAAAATGTTTGCAAAATTCGCTCTTGAATATACCCTTCCTTTAACTAGGTTACACACAACATTTTTTTTCTACATACATTTATCGTTATATTTTTAGAATATAAGCAATAATTTTTTTCATACACATTGAATCCAAGATTTTAACTAAGCACAAAAGCTTAGCATTATTCGATAATATGTAATTGTTATGGTTTATTTTAAATATCTCCATAAAATAGTTGTATTATACATATTAATATACATCATGTTTGTGATTTACCATTAAGAAAATCTGACAAATATGTATGTACATAACCAATTAGATGTGATTTCAAAATTTTAAATGAAGTAAACCTTATTTATAATACTTTTGAGATAAAAGAAAATATGTCTTTCCTCATATTCCAAAATCTTCTTGCAAGTTAAAAGTTATATTAGGAAATGATACTGTGTAAGCTGAGATAAATCAACAAATGATTGCATGCTTTTAATTCCTAAAACAAAAACTTTTAAAATAAAACAAATTTAATTAAAACGGACTTGAATTTTCTCACTTAAAATTTAAACACCTGAAAGAAAAGTATTGTTTTTAGTTATAAAAACAGATAATATCTACCACGTCAACTATTCATACTTCACAGCTATCACTTATTACGTTACTACCACAAAGAAGAGAGATGCTCTATGTCAATTAAGAGCTCTTCTTATTTTGAAAACGTATGAGAAAATTTGTAAAAACATTCTGCTTATTTTTAAATAATTAAAGTAAAAATATTAAATCAATAACATCAAATCAAACAATTTAGTCAATTCACTCAAGCTAAAGAAGTGATCATTATAAAATAAATAAGAATAATAATAAACTGTAAGATTAATCTTATGATATTATCGTAAGTCTTCGTATTTATATTTGGTATCAATGGATTATATCTTATTCGTACATAGACTGAGAAAAAAACATTTAAAATAAAAAAAAAATGAGAATTTTTAGTAAGATTTCTTAGATTACACGAGATGAATTTCTTCTGTGAAATAAAAGATGTTTATTATTTTTTCATCTATGTTGTGATTTGTGAAAAATAGTTTTATCTCTTCAAAATTTTGCTTGATTAGAGAGAATAATATATTTTTTTCTATTTCTAAATTTTGTATAGAAAATAACTCTTCGTTATTTTCATTTCCTACTCTTTCCTATATAATATTGAAAAGGTACACAAACAGAATAATTCACCATCTTTTTTTCCACTTTCCTACACCTTATAATTGTATTCGATATTATCTATCATATTTATTGTTTATTTATTTATGTTGATCTTTCGTGTACAACACTGATTCCAACCTCATGCCTCACAAGTCTTTGTCGTGTGTGAAAATTTGGAGCAATTGCCAATGACACCACTTTACGTGGCCCTGCTCTTCAACGGTACATTAAATGCAAATTCATCACCATGTGTTAGAATATAAAATTAACTTTTTTTTTTTAGAATAAAAAGGAGAAATTATATATAAAAAACTTACGAGTTAATTCATATAAAAAAATGAAAAATACTACTGTTAATCTAGAATAAATAAAACAATTAATTTATAAACTTTTTTCTTTACATTCAAAACTATTTAATCTGACTTAGACGAGTCATGTCATATTTTAAATAAAATAACAAGAGAACCTAGTAATCATTTACAATAATTCAACAAATATGCATGTTAAATTATAATTTCTAATCTTCTTTGGAACACGCTTCTTATTTAAAAAGAGCTGAACCAATATAATATAGAAAGGTAGATCCAAAAGACTATAGAGAGTGTGGAAGTGGGGTAGCACTCTGTATTGTTTATGGTGTTCTGTTAAACACTGCAAATTGAAACCAGAAGAAATATTACAAAACAAATTGTCTTATTTGACGAGGTTAATGTTGTCACAAACATTATATTATTACAAAAAATAACGTACTTCGAGATCGGTGACATCACTGCCAGAAAGGTCAAATATATTTTGTGGTGTATTATAAAACCTACAATAGGAAATAGACAAGTGTTATTCTTTTGTATGTCATAAAATACTTCTTAGAGATATTTCATTATCATTTTTATCAAAATTATATTAATTTACATATTGAAATAATACTAATTATTAATTTGAGAAAAATAAATGTAACCACTATGTCTCCTCTAGCTTGGACCGGGATAAATACTAACCTGTCCTTCTTTTATGAAAACAATAATTGAAAATAGAAAGCATTAGTAAAATCATTATAATAAATTAAAGTGATAAAAAGACAAATAAATATCTCAAAATTTTTTAATCATTTGGTAAGAAGACAAAGTTGATTTCTTCCCGCAAGTGAATAGTACAAGTAGTTTGATTTTGCTGTAACTTTGGAGGAGAAAAACCTTTCTTGTCCTAACCTTAATAAGTTGCAATGAATTATTGAGTGCATTGTCTACATGTTTCTAAGCTTATCTAATCATTTCTCACCTTAATAAGTAGCAACGAATAACGTAGTTTTTCTATCTTCCCGAGTTGGGACTCTGCTCACAGATCTAGGACGATCATTGACTGCTGCAAAACACCACAAACACTGGTACTTCTTTCATTTCAGTGCTCCATTCAATGAACTCTGCTACTTCTATCATCTCATGATTGATCACTGTGTGGAATTCTGTATCTCTATTCTGCTCAAAAATGTTTTTTATTTGTTTGTTTGATTGTCATAATGTGTTTGCATTTGGGTTGGGCATATCTTGGATTGGTTCATCAGGGCTCAGGAGCCACTAGTTTGTGGTGAGAGAATTTTCCTGTGACCCCTTTTGTTGAAAGTGACAGTAGTGCTTTCAAAATGTTGAAGGCTGTGGTTGAATTTGCCGTAACTTTGAGCACACACCCCACATGCTTGCAGGTTCTGCTGATAATTATACATCTGGTGTAAGTTAAGTTTCGTTTATGACACAGCTGGGATGATGAATAAAGAAGATGATGTGAACCGTGGTGATTATGAGCGTGACATAGAAATCGAAGGTCTGTTGGATTTGAATGAGGAAAATGGAAGGTACTTGTCAGGGTTATCTGACAGAAGCTTGTCTCATACAAAGCCACTTCTTGTGAAGAGGATCAACACCACCTCACAGATTGCTATAGTTGGTTCCAACCTCAGCCCCATTGAAAGCCTTGACTACGAGTAAGCAACCTGCGATTATTAGTTCTTAATTTCTTTTGAAGAATTTTTTTTTTCTACACAAATTTGTATTCTTTCTTTAAATCTTTAACTTGTTCGATATATACCAAACTCACTCAAATCTCTAGATTACTTCCCTTATTTAAACTAAAATCAACGTTTTAGAATGACTAACCAAATTTGGTATAGTTAACCAATAAAAGATAATTTTATTCTGATTATGTTATGTTTGGAAACTGATGCTTCAGAAGAATTCAGTGATATAGTTGCAATTTATCTATAAACTGCATATGGAGGAACTTTTATCACTTCTTGTTTTTTGGGAAGGGCATTGGCAGTTTTTGCATGCATAAAAGCATGCTGGTGAGGAATTAATTGTTACTTAATTTTACAAATTTTATGTCAAATTCTATTCCGTTTCTATATGTTTGTTTTCTTTCCAAGTTTAGATAGCATTTAAAGTCATATAAATATGCATCAGCTAATCAAAATAACAAATAGCAAGAACTCTGGATTTTTTTTTTTTATTGTATTGGCAAGTCAAGTACTGAAGGAATGCTAGAGTACTTACTCTTCGATTTCAGGATTTTTTATAATGAAATATTGAAGCATGACTGGAGGTCCAGGAAGAAGTCTCAGACGATCCAATATGTGGTGCTTAAGTGGGGATTTGCTCTTCTTATTGGATTAGGCACTGGATTGGTTGGCTTCTTTAACAGTTTTGCAGTTGAGAACATTGCTGGTTTCAAGCTGCTTATGACCACCACTCTCATGTCTAAAGACAGGTGAGCTTGTTCCTATTTTAGCTCCAACAAGACATGTTGCTTTCTGGTTATGTAATTATGGTTGGTGGACATTACTGTTCATGTATTCTCACAGATTAGAAGTTCCCAGTGCAGGTATCTTGAGGCATTTTTAGCATATGCTGGTTTGAATGTATGTTTAGCAGCAGCTGCTGCTGCACTTTGTGCTTACATTGCTCCAGCAGCGGCAGGCTCTGGCATTCCAGAGGTAAAAGCATATCTCAATGGCGTGGATGCTCACTATATATTGGCTCCCAGCACCCTTTTTGTAAAGGTAAATAACACCACTATAGTAGAAGCAACTCATTGTTTTGACTCAGCATGAGCACACATAAATTTTGAGTAACTTCTTGAACAGATGAAAATTACACAGCATTAGCTTTCTATTTTAGATAAAAGAATTTTAGTGAAGAGTGAATCTTATCTTGTGAGTAAGCCTTTTACTATACTTCTTTCTCTTTGAAAGGGTTCAATCCTGGCGATATTACCAAGGAAATGTTAAAACAGTTTCTTAATCATTCAAGATAGGCTATTGTATGCATACTATTTATTGCCCATGGTTGGTGTTTCTTTTACTGATTTTTCTACCTTTTCTATCTAGTTTTTTTTCTGCCAAAGAATATGGAAAAGATAGGCATAGCTATGTTTTCTTCCCTTTTAAGAAGAAATTGAATTGTTTTACTTCTTGGTGAATATTAAATTTCTGTATGAAACCTATGGAAAAACTGTGACAGATATTTGGTTCCATCCTTGGAGTTTCTGCTGGATTTGTTGTGGGCAAAGAGGGACCTATGGTACATACAGGTGCATGCATAGCTTCTTTATTGGGACAAGGTGGATCTCGCAAGTATCACTTGACTTGCAGTTGGCTTAGATTTTTCAAAAACGACCGAGACCGGCGAGACATGATTACTTGTGGTGCAGCTGCTGGTGTTGCTGCTGCCTTTCGTGCGCCAGTAGGCGGTGTCCTCTTTGCCCTTGAAGAGGCAGCTTCATGGTATCTATTTCTGCTAAAAGATTTCTCTGTCCCAACTTCATGTTATATTTAGGTTGCAAATTTGTAATTCTAATAAAAAGAATTTCTCTACAATCTCCAACTTTAATAGCAACAAATATTTCTAATATATGAGGTATAAGATGTTAATTGAAAAGCAACCAACAAGGGTTGTGCCTAGCAAATGGGCTAGTCCCTTACAACGTAATGAACCAAGGTTTGAAAATTTTTCCTAGGAAGGTGTCTGATTGTGTCTCAAATAGTATTGTTCCAAAGGGATACATGTGGGAACCAAAACGAGATGTTAATTGAAAAGAAGCAGTTAAATGACATGAATGGTAAACTTGTATGTGTAATCATTAGTGTGTATAGAGGGTAACTTTTAAGATGTTAGAATTACATAGCATGAAAATTACTAGTCTATCTGATAGAGAAAAAATTGGAAAAAAAGCAGGCAACTAAGCGATTACCATATGGACCTGGTGTTGGTGTACTAATTAAGGTTTACTAGGTAGAATAATCAATGAATTGCTGAATAGCTTCATTATGTTTAATAATTTATCAAGATTAAGTATTATGGTATTACCAAATTTGGAAGAACTGAAGTCATCTTAATGAAACTTGTTCAATGCGTTTAATACGCCCACATCGCTTAATCTTTCGAAGTGTCTTTAAAGGAAAAAAATTGTGATAGAGTTATGAGCTCTAGAGTGGAAAGACTTTTAAAAGAAACTCTGCTTCATCTAAATTATTGCCATTTTAGAAAACTGAACATTTTATTTCTATGGGAAACACCTTCAGGTGGCGGAGTGCACTTCTTTGGAGGACATTCTTCACAACTGCAGTAGTTGCTGTTGTTTTAAGAGTTGCAATTCAGTTTTGTTCCACAGGAAAATGTGGGCTATTTGGTGAAGGTGGTCTGATAATGTATGATGTTGGCTCAGCCAATATAACATATAATGCTATTGATATATTTGTAGTACTACTTTTGGGAGCCGTTGGTGGAATTCTCGGAAGCATATATAATTACCTTGTGGACAAGGTTGTTCGAACATATAGCATCATCAATGAGTACGTATCACATTTTATGTTAAATAGTTCTTAGCCATTTACTTGCTGCATCATACCTATAAAACAAGAGAAAAAAGAGTGCATCTACCCTTCATTAAATTAGAGTACTTTCTCACTTCACTCATCTGCTCACTTCACAAGAGCCAAATCAAACTAGTACTTGTAGTATAATATAATTTATTAACAATGTAACTAATAACCCTTTTCTTTGTATTGTGGCAGAAAAGGTCCAGCTTTCAAAATCTCCCTTGTTGTGACAATTGCTCTTTTGACATCATGTTGTTTTTATTTCTTGCCATGGGTTGCACACTGCATTCCCTGTCCTTCTAATTCAACATCGGCATGTACATCTATTGGTGAGTCTGGAGAATACCAAAACTTTCAATGCCCTCCAGGCTACTACAATGATCTTGCTTCCCTCTTTCTGAACACCAATGATGATGCTATTCGTAATCTATTCAGTCCCAAGATCAACAAAGAGTTTCATATTTCCAGTCTGTTTATCTACTTTGCTACTGTTTACTGTCTTGGGATAATCACTTATGGTATTGCTATTCCATCCGGGCTCTTCATTCCTGTGATACTTGCTGGTGCTACCTATGGCCGTCTTGTTAGCAGGATCTTTGAACCGATCACCAAACTTGACAGAGGACTATTTGCTCTACTTGGAGCTGCTTCCTTCCTTGGTGGCACCATGAGAATGACAGTTTCTATTTGTGTCATATTGCTTGAGCTCACTAATGATCTCTTGTTACTTCCACTTGTGATGTTGGTCTTGTTAGTCTCAAAAACTGTGGCTGACAGCTTCAACAAGGGTGTGTATGATCTGATACTTCAGATCAAAGGACTTCCTTATTTGGAGGCTCATGCAGAACCTTACATGAAGAATTTAGCTGCACGTGATGTTGTTTCAGGTCCATTGATTACCTTTTCTGGCATTGAAAGGGTAGGGATTATATGGCATGCTTTGAATTCTACAGGGCATAATGGATTTCCTGTCATTGATGAACCACCTTTCACAGATGCACCAGAATTATGTGGGCTTGTACTGAGGTCTCATTTACTAGTGTTGCTGAAGGAAAAAATTTTCTTAAAAGATAAGAATTTCATAGATCAAAGTATTTTCCAAAGAATTTCTACTTTAGATTTTGGAAAGGCAGGATCAGGAAAGGGGATCAAACTAGACGATATTGATCTTGACGAGGAAGATATGGATATGTATGTTGATCTCCATCCCATAACTAATGCATCTCCTTACACTGTGGTTGAGACAATGCCACTTGCCAAAGCTGCTATTATTTTCCGCCAACATGGACTCAGGCACATGTGTGTTGTTCCAAAGAGCCAAGGGGTATGTATAATGTTTTCTTCATTATTTAAGTCTTCACTGGAATCTTTCATCTGCTTTCTGTCACATGCAATAGTAGAAAAATGATCTTTTATATCAATTTTAGAATCGATGTAAATGTAGCCGACGTAGAAAGTCATGAACATATAACACTAGTTATGTAACCAATATAATATCTATTCAAATATTTACAAAAATGTCATGTTTCGTTTATTTCAGTTATGATTTAACAAATGTATTATTCTGTTATAAAATGTTTAATCTCATCTGTGTGTCTAGTGTTTATTTGAAGATTCCAAAGTGAATAAACCATCATTTTTTTCCCTTGAATTACAACCTTCTCTCATAACATTACAACTTTTTCCTTCACCTGATGCAAAATATACTGACAATCTCTACATATTGCAGAGACCTCCAGTTGTTGGGATTCTAACACGTCATGATTTTATGCCAGAGCATGTTTTGGGACTTTACCCTCACATCAAGTCTCACAAACAGAACATATCAGTGAAAAACATTCTTTCTTCAGTATTGAATTGTTGCATTCATTAGTGGATCAAAGAGTTTTCACATACAGTAGAGTGCAATCATTATTCACAAAACATTTGAGGCAGAAATGCTACTTAAATGTGGCTGCTGCATAGTTTTGATGCTTGATTTAGCAACTATGTCTATATATTAATTCTTTATCAGTGTGAAACTTGCATATAGATACTGCGAAACATAGAGTTGCAGTATACAGTGGACAGTGATCTCTTGTACATGTTGCTTGTTTGTATTTTTTTGATGAAGTTATTTGTATGATGTTGTTAATGTTAAGTTATATTTGTTTGTAACATTTGAACCCTTTTAGTATTTTTTATATAATACATAAAGTTAAAATTAATTAGTGTATATTTTTTTATATAAAAATTTAATAAACAAGATATTTATTTTATGCAAGTATTAATAATATCAAGTTAATTAATGATCTTAATAAGTAAATTAGTTGTAGTTCTTATCTAAAAGTTAAAAGTTATTTAAAACAATAATAATATTTTTTTTTCCTTTTAGAAGGTTTATTCAGGCCTTTCCACCAACCCACTAAACTGAGGGTAAAGCATTTTCTTGTCTTTAAATTTGGATATTATCTCCAATAATTTGAAAAACACAAAATTTATGGGTCTTAAAAAAACTAGTTTTTCAGTGGAGAAAAAGAAAAATTTAATTATGACTATATAGTAAACTAACTAATAATAAAAGTTATACATTAAATTTATTTATTTTTACATAAAACAAGATTTTTAGTTGTTTTATATTTGGACCAACCTTGATAAAAAAATTATGGATAAAAAAAAAGAGTTATAATACTGGTTATATCTGTAAACGAAAACTTATAGACGCATTATTCCTGCACCTCCGTAATATCATCCTACATCTTTATCTTGTATGAGATACCCAAAATAATAATTTTTGTGAAGAGACTGAAAATAACTTCATGAAAATAATGAAGAAAAAGAGTTCCGAGTATTGTTTGTATTTCAAATTGAATTCTCATTTTTCAATCTATCTGTCTGTACAAAATAGCTGTACAAAATAAAGTAATAACTTTAAACAAACTTAATAAATAGATATTAACTCTAAATCGATCCCAACATAACTATTTAAAGACTTTAAACAAATTCTATAGATAGCACTTTGACACTTACTATTACACACTTCTTTTCTATTCAAAGACTCTCTTTATTTTCAAATCTTTAAGTCAAATCTTTAAAATATAAAAACCTTGATGTTTAATATTTTGAATTATATAATTTGGTAATCTAAAACTGAAACTAACAATCCTAAATTAAAAGGTATCTTTAGAAATTTTAAATTTATAAAGGTGCATGTTGAAATTATATAGTTGTTGGAAGAATGTTCTGAAAGTTATGATACCTACTTAATATTATATGTCATATTATCGTACATTTTGATCTTTAATGAGATGCCCAAAATAATTTTTTGTGAAGAGACCGAAAACAATTTTATGAAAATAATGAAGAAAAAGAGTTCAGAGTATATTTTGTACTTCAAATTGAATTTTCATTTTTTAATCTAAGAATTATTGTTCTATCTTATTCTATATACAAATTGTTGGGAGAATCTGAAGAGAAAACCTTAGAGAGATCTAACAAGAATGAGAATTGAGTCAAACTATATAAACAAATGATACCACCTTCAACACTTGAATACCTAACGATAGCTCCCTTAAGTGAGAGTCCCTTTTCCACATTGATACACTCCCCCTTAGCGGAAGCAAACGACCCCTTACTTGTATCGTTGTTCACACACTCGTCGTTTACATACTTATATCCATCATGAAAATTTTCGATATAGGGTCAAACTGAGTCCATTCGTCCGGTGGCAAAGACGAACCATTTGACCTTATTCGTCCGGTGAAAAAGACGAACCATCGGCTCTGATACCACTTGTTAGAATCATTGGCTTTGATACCACTTGTTGGAAAGAATCCGAGGGGAAAATACTGGGGAGATCAACAAGAATGAGACAAGAGTCAACCCATACAAGGGAATGACACCCACCTTCAACCCAAAACCTTAAGACATTAGGTTTGCAGGTCTTCTTTCTATATGTTGCTCAACTTTCTCATTTCTACCCAATGTGAGACTTAGACTCACATTTGAATACCTAAAAATCTTCCCCTCAAGTGAGAGTCCCTCCTCCATATTGATACACTCTCCCTCAAGCGGAAACATTATGGTTTGCGGCTTGGACAAGTACAATTTGACCCTGTATCGAAAGTCTTCCTGATGGAGGTTTCAGACAAGCATGTCCCGTGTAAGTGTGTGAACGGCGGGTACAAGTGAGGGGTCATGAGTAATGTACTTGGGTTTGAGAATGCTTCTGCTCGAGGAAAAGTGTATCAATGTGGAGGAGGGACTCTCACTTGAGGGGGAAATTGTTAGGTATTCAAGTATGAGTCTAAGTCCCACATTGGATAGAAATGAGAAAGCTGAGCAACATATAGAAAGAAAACCACAAACCTAATGCCTTAAGGTTTTGGGTTGAAAGTGGTGTCATTCGTTTATATAGTTTGGCTCAATTCTCATTCTTGTGAGATCTTCCCAAAGTTTTCCCCTCGAATTCTCCCAACACAAATAATGTAATAACTTCAAACAAATTTAATAAATAAACACAAGTTTTGAATCCATTTAGATATAATTACTTAATGACTTCAAACAAATTTTAGAAATATATTTTTATAGTCATTATTACACACTTTTTATTATTATACACTTCTTATTTGTACAAAGATTTTTTTATTTCTAAATCCTTACAGGAGCACCCACCTTCTGAACACTACTACTACTACTACTTATATACTTTTTCTAAATTCATTTTCACTTACTCACGTAATAGTTACATGTACGAAGAAGCATGGTCCAACATAGTCAAATATTTTAAGAGCTACTTATTATTCCATTACTTTTAAAAATGTTAAGTGTTAAAGATAAACATATATATAGTTAGTGGTCAAGAAACTCACATATGGCAGTTGCTTCCTACACAATATATATATTACTTGCACTTAACAAATGTTAAATATACCAACAATCTCCTCCTTACTTTTATTTTAAAAATTATTTATTAAATATTTTTTTTTCTCTCATAGAGAGTCACTTACACAAATAAGTGCAATCAAGTAAAAAGCTGTTAACTTCTCTCTTGATAAATATTAACAAACTTTTTTGATAAAAATAAAAAAATCTAATAAATATTAAAGAATATCTATGTTTTTTTTCATGTAACATTGAATTAATTATTAAAAAACTAAATATTTAAAAATAATGGGTTAAACTGAATTTTTAAAATTAATCATATTAAATTGTAAATATCTTAACAACATTCAACATTATTTTTATTTTTATTAAAAAAATAAAATATGAGAGAAATGTTTATGTAAATGTGAGAAAAAGAAAAATTGTTTAATATATAAAATAACAAGTACATTATTAGTATTTCAAGAATTTCTTTAAATACAGAAAATATTTTGTATCGTGCAGGAAGCAACTGCCCTCACATATTACAATGTGGTATCTAAATGAATATTAGTTTTACAAAAATATCACAATGTAGGTATTTCATCAATTTTTTTTAATCTCTCATCATAAATATTTTTGTAATTTATTTTTCTTTTTTTTTTTAAGATTTCAGTTTGAGGGTTCATGGGTGCCAAAAATAACCTCCCTTCCAATAATCGTGTCCCCATAGACACTAAGTTGAAAAGTCACATCACAATCGGATGACACTCCATCCAGTTTACAAAATGTAAACCGGATTAGGGTGTCATTCGGTTCATAAACTCCCAAATCACCAACGTCGTTGTTCGCCGTCGACAGCCACCCAATCAACAAATTAACTACTCTAATCAACAATATCACTCACAAATTGCTAATAAACATCAATAATTACTTACCTACGACTTGTTTGAAACTTTAATTGAAGATTTGAGCAAAAACGAACAAGATCCATCTTTTTCTTCCTCCTTAAACCCATAATTCGTCTCTCACGCACACATTAGAGGTTGAACCGGATGTTATGGAAGTGGTCAAGGAGTACACACAAAGCTTGAAATGGTTAGAGAGTAAATCGGATGTACTCTAGAATGAAGAATTAAACCTAACAAGGGGGTGGAGGGAGGTCTTGGTTTTGTAATTTTATATCAAATATAAAATAATATTTTCTAGATGTAGTATGGAGTTGCAGGAAGAGGATATGGAGGTGAAGGAAGAATTTCTCATAGAAGTTAAGGACTATTTCAAACTGGACCAGTCCAAAATTAATGGTGGACGACTTCTTTCTGCACCTTCATGATCTCATCATGCACTTTATAAAATTTCAAATGACACTAATATCCTTGTGAAAATTAGGAAAATGGGTAAGTATTTTTGCATTTTCGTTTGAATACCAATTTTCAGAATCCATTTTAAATTAGTTTTGATCAATCTAAAAGTTAAAAAAAGAAAATTAGATTGGACTACTTGTCTAAAAATTAGAGATTAGTAAAACTGACTAAAAACTTTAAACTCATTACAAACTATCAGATTTAATTACATTTCAAAAAAATACACTTAAAAACCCTAACTTCACTTTAACTACACGCTTTAACTGACATTCCACACAACCTCAATACAAAAAATTAATTATTATATTAACATGCTGGAAAACTAATTTAAAAACTTTAAACTCGCTCTAATCACACACTAACCAATAACAATCACATACACTTAACTTCACTTTAATTATACAAACCAACAAACTTTGAATCCATTTAAATACAACTACTTAATAATTTCAACCAGACTCAATAAATAGACATAAACTTTGAATCTATCTGTACCCAACTACCTATCACCTTCAAACAAACTCAATAAATATACAGAAACCCTAAATCCATTCTTGATCTACTGACTAAAAAACACTATAAATAGATACTTCTATGACAGATACTCTCTTTACCCTAAACGGTTGAGCTGAGCTGAACGAACAGTTTCTAAATCTATCCTCACTCATCTTCCTTAACTCTGTTATGACTCATCTTTCTTACCTGAAGAGACATTGGAAAAAATAGTAAGATATATTGAGAATCATTATTTATTAACTATTCTCATATATTTTATTAATCGACTTCAATCCCCACATACCATATACCAAATACTCAATAAATCCAAAAACTCAGAAACCCTTGCATCTCGGGTAGAGATTAGTTCAAAAGAGTATTACAATGTATGTATTTCACAATTTTTATCAATTTCTTTTCATAGTTTTATAATTTTTTTTATCTTTTCTTTTTTTCTAAGATTTGAGTGTGAGGATTCATGGGCGCCAAAAAAAGCCTCCCTCCCAAAATTGGCGTCCCCGCCAAAGACGACAGTCCTAAAAGTGAGATTGAAGTAACCTCAAGCAGTTCCTCACAAGTCCTCACAGACACAGCCGAGTCTAATAAAAAATACCATTTGCGGGAAAAGAAGACGACTGGAGACATGGGTTCAGCTTCTCTTCTGGATGATTCTACAGAACCTGGTCTGTCTTAAACCATGTTATTCTACTCCTTAATATTCATATAAATTTATTCCCTAGGTTTCTTTCTTCTGTCTCTTGAGCTTCATTCTGTTTCATTTCACGATCTTGGGTTCTGTGCCCAGTCATCTACTACTGTCCCGGGTGTGTTTCTTGTTCTCACTGCATGCCATTCTTTTTTTGTGTATTATTGATTTCATGATTGAGTTTTCCCTTTTCAGTTACCATCTTTCAAAATCTAGATACCCATTTGTTTCTCGTGACTCGTTGTAAGGATGTTATTTTCCACATGAAATTTTCTGTGTTATGTGAATTCATGATTGAATGATTTTTTTTTTTTAGATTTTCATTTATGTTTTCTAGTTCATTTTGTTGTGAAATGATCTTTCGAGTTTGTCATGATTCTTGCTTTGATTTAGGGCTTCGAGGGTTCTGTGGGTAGATTTCATTTTACAATGTAGTGATTATTTGAAGGCACCTTATTTCTGTTTAAGACTTGTCTCAATTATACCATTTACGACTATGTTTTTTGGTGTTTGAAATAGGTGAGAAAGGAGAAGAAAAAGTTATGACTAAAACCAAACCAAAGAAGCGAAGTTTGGCAGTGAGCACTGATCGGCCTTCAGCTTCACGCAAAATGCCAAAACGTGCTGCAGCATGTAAAGATTTGAAAGAGAAATCCTTTTCGATATCTGATAAGTCTTGTCTCATCGAAACAAAGAAGGATCAGACTGTAGAGGAAGAAATTGTAGCTGTCCGTCTGACTGCTGGACAAGATGATGGTCGCCCAAATAGACGAATTGCTGAGTTCATCTTTCATGATGAAGATGGCAAAGCTCAGCCACTAGAGATGCTTGAAGTGGTTGATTTATATATCACTGGAGTTATATTGCCGTTTGAAGCAAGCACAGGCAAGAAAAAAGAGAAAGGTATCAAGTGTGAAGCATTTGGTCGAATTGAATCGTGGGATATATCTGGCTATGAAGACGGTTATCCAGTGATATGGATTTCTACCGATCTTGCTGATTATGACTGTCAGAAACCTGCAGCTAGTTACAAAAGGTTTTATGATCATTTCTTTGAAAAGGCTCGTGCATGTGTAGAGGTATATAAAAAAGTTGCGAAGTCCTCAGGGGGCGACCCTGATATAAGTTTCGATGAGCTACTTGCTGGCATGGCACGGTCAATGAGTGGTAGCAAATGCTTTTCTGGAACTGCATCTATAAAGGATTTTGTTATTTTTCATGGTGAGTTCATATATAAGCAACTCATTGGTTTGGACATGACATCCAAGACAAATGACAAGATGTTTGCAGATATCTCTGGTCTCATTGGTCTCAGAGATGAGGCTAAGAAGCAGGCCAACCATGCGCATACACAATTAATGCCCCCAAATGGGAGTTTAAGGATTGGTTCAGGAACCGGAGATGGAGATGACAATAATCAGATGGACGTTGTAGATTCTGCAACCGGGGTAGATAAAGATGCAAAGGTTGCACGAGTCTTGCAGGAACAAGAGTATTGGGAATCTATGAAGCAGCAGAAAAACTACAGTTCAGTCTCTGTACCTAACAAATACTATATCAAAATTAATGAGGATGAGATTGCCAATGATTATCCTCTCCCTGCTTTTTACAAAACCTCTCTTATAGAGACAGACGAGTTTATAGTTTTTGATAATGACTACTATGCATATGACACTAATGATCTTCCTCGAAGCATGCTTCACAATTGGTCTTTATACAATTCAGATGCAAGATTGGTTTCCTTGGAACTTCTTCCCATGAAACCCTGTTCAGACATCGATGTCGCAATATTTGGGTCAGGTGTAATGACTCCAGACGATGGATCTGGGTTCAATCTTGAAACTGAGGCTGGCCAATCTTCTTCTACTAGTTCAGAAGCACAGGCTGTTGATGGAATTCCAATTTATCTCAGTGCCATAAAGGAATGGGGGATAGAATTTGGAGCATCTATGGTTTTCGTAACCATCCGAACAGATATGGCCTGGTATGATGCCCCCTGTCTAAAATTAATGTTATTGTTTATGTTTCAGATGAAGTTTTATTAGAAAATCCATGAGTACCTGTGTACCAAACTGTCAATACAATCTATTGTAACCAAATTGTCCCAAAAAAACCTGTTTGGATGAAGTTGTCATATCTTATGAAATAAACATCTGTCAGTACTGTATGTAAATTCATCTTAGAATAATTATGTTCTAAATACAATTAATATGTAAAATGGCAACCAGACTCATTCAGATTTCATTCCTTTCAGGTACAGACTTGGTAAACCAGCAAAGCAGTATGTTCCTTGGTATGACACAGTGTTGAAAACTGCAAAGCTGGCTATAGCCATTATTACCTTGCTGAAGGAAGAGAGCCGAGTATCACGACTTTCCTTTGGAGATGTCATCAAGAAAGTATCTGAGTTCAATCAGAAGGATGGTTCTTACATTTCTTCTGATCCATTGGCTGTTGAGAGATATGTTGTTGTCCATGGACAAATTATTCTGCAACTCTTTGCAAACTTTCCTGATGATATGATCAGAAAGGCTCCATTTGTGACTGGTCTTACTAATAAAATGGAAGAGCGACACCATACGAAATGGTTAGTGAAGAAGAAGAAAATTTTTCCCAGGAGTGAACCGAATTTAAATCCTAGGGCAGCAGTGGGTCCTATCGTGTCCAAGAGGAAAGCTATGCAGGCAACAACTACGAAACTAATCAATAGAATATGGGGAGAGTATTACTCAAACCATTTGCCTGAGGATTCAAAAGAGGGGGCTGTCAATGAGTTAAAGGAAGAGGAAGAATTGGAGGAACAAGAAGAAAACGAAGACGAGGACAATGAAGAGGAGCCAATACTTTTGGAAGGAACCTCAAAGAAGCATTCAGATTCAAAGCAAACCAAAACATTTTTGGGGAATGCTGAAATAAAATGGGAAGGTAAGCCTGAAGGGAAGACTTGTTCTGGATATCCTGTTTACAAGCAGGCAATCATTAATGGGGAGCTTATTTGCGTGGGCAAATCCGTGTCAGTGGAGGTTGACGACTTTCCAGACATTTATTGTGTTGAGTACATGTTTGAATCAAAGAATGGAACTAAAATGTTTCATGGTAGGCTGATGCAGCATGGTTGTCATACTGTTATTGGCAATGCTGCTAATGAGAGAGAGGTGTTTTTGACCAATGAGTGTAGGGATTTGGGACTGGAGGATGTTAAGCAGACAGTTGTTGTAAATATTAAAAGAAGGCCTTGGGGGCATCAGTATCGAAAGGATAATATCATTGCAGATAGAGTTGACAGGGCTAGAGCAGAAGAAAGGAAGAAGAAAGGACTACCTACTGAATATTATTGTAAAAGCCTGTATTGGCCTGAAAGAGGTGCTTTCTTTAGCCTTCCATTTGACACTTTGGGTCAAGGGTCTGGTTTTTGCTCATCTTGCAAAATACACGACGCTGAAAAGGCGAAGGATATTTTCAATGTAAATTCCTCCAAATCTGGTTTCGTATTTAAAGGAACCGAGTATTCCCTTAATGATTATGTTTATGTAAGTCCATTTGAATTTGAGGGAAAGATCGAGCACGGAACTCATAAGAGTGGAAGGAATGTGGGGTTGAAAGCTTATGTTGTGTGTCAAGTGCTAGAGATTGTTGTTAAAATGGAAATAAAACACTTAGATGCAAAATCGACACGAGTCAAAATCAGGAGGTTCTTTCGACCAGAAGATGTATCAAATGAGAAGGCATACTGCTCTGATATACAAGAGGTATAAGCTACAAGTCTTAGATAGCATGATTATGTGGATTTTAAGTATTATTTTTTCCATGATAAATGAACTGCTATTTGTGCATATTGCTCTAGTTTTAGTATAGGTTCTACTTTGTCTATCTCATCTGTAAGCTCTTATACTGACTTGTATTTCATATTTATATTTTAGGTGTATTACAGTGATGAAACACATATCATCTCAGTAGATTCCATAGAAGGGAAATGTGAAGTCAGAAAGAAGAGTGATATTCCTGAACAAAGTGCCCCCGGAATGTTTCAAAATGTATTTTTCTGCGAGCTCTTGTATGATCCTGCCACTGGATCACTGAAAAAGGTATTGTGTATTGGATCTATTATACAAGCATGCAATATGCTTGTTAATCTAGACGATAAATATGCAAATATGTTGGTATTTTATGATACAGAGTCTACTCTTTACTAGGTAGCAATAATTGCTTTGTGGATTGTTGCTGCAATAGAATCTATCCAAAACTTCGTTGCCTGGTTTCACATTATATTTACTCAGCAGTAAAATTTTCAGGAGCTTACATTTGACACGCTAGACATGTTAAATATTTTTACATCATTAGTAACAAGAAAGTGCTACATTTTAGCAACTAAGGTTTTGTTTTACCTACACTAAAAGATCAACTCTAACTTATGGTGTCGTAATACACTGTTCATTGATACGGTAAAACACTACCTTATTAGTAGTTGATTAAAATTCAATCCAAAAGTTTTAAGTCATTGTAAATGCTTTATATAAATTTCCTATATGTCGTTATATTTTGAAATTGAACTGAAGTGTTTTAGTTTAGCTTAAGATAAAAGACTATCATTATTATTCTTCATGACATCAATTTCACATTTGGGTGCAGCTGTGAAAGTACAAGTTATGATATTCGGTAATTAACTGTTTTTTTTTTCAATTACATGACAGTTGCCAGCTCATATAAAAGTAAAATATTCAACTGGACAAACATCTGATGCTGCAGCTAGAAAGAGAAAAGGAAAACTTAAAGAGGGATATGACGATTCAAAGTCCTCTAAGGAGGGAAAAACATTAAATGAAAAACGTTTGGCAACCTTGGACATTTTTGCAGGTTGTGGTGGTTTATCAGAAGGGTTGGAGCAGTCAGGTAATCTTAACTTCATTATTATAGCAAGAAGAAAACCATATTTAATCTGCTACCGATGCATAATATACTGCGTATTTTATTGCTAAAATGGTTCAGGTGTTTCATCAACTAAATGGGCTATCGAGTATGAAGAACCTGCTGGTGAAGCATTTAAAGCTAATCATCCTGAGGCATTGGTGTTCATTAACAATTGCAATGTTATTCTTAGGTAAATAATCCCATTCAGATAACTGATTCCAGGCCTAAATATTGAATGGTGCTGAACCTATTTAGGTGACTTGGTTGATTTTTTTGTAATGTAGGGCTGTAATGGAGAAGTGTGGGGACATAGATGATTGTATCTCAACAATTGAGGCTGCAGAATTGGCTGCAAAGCTTGATGAGAAGGAAGGAAGTAGTTTACCAATGCCTGGACAAGTTGATTTCATTAATGGGGGTCCTCCATGCCAGGTTTCTCTAGCTGTTGGCCTTTTTTATTTATTTTGCTGATGAATATATTATTGGGGGTAATTGTTCAATAATGTGTTGTTTTTGCTTCAGGGTTTCTCTGGCATGAATAGGTTTAACCAGAGCAGTTGGAGTAAAGTTCAGTGTGAGATGATATTAGCATTCTTATCCTTTGCTGATTATTTCCGGCCAAGATATTTCTTGTTGGAGAATGTGAGGAACTTTGTGTCTTTCAATAAAGGACAGACATTCCGTTTAACCCTTGCTTCACTTCTTGAGATGGGTTATCAGGTAAAATTACTGCAACTTTCTTCCTTGAGTAATTGCACTCCGTTGATGAATAGAACTTCAAGGAACTAATAAATGTTTGATTTACGTTTCCAAAAGGTGAGGTTTGGCATCCTTGAGGCTGGAGCATTTGGGGTTTCCCAATCAAGAAAAAGGGCATTCATATGGGCAGCCTGTCCTGATGATGTGCTTCCAGAATGGCCGGAACCAATGCATGTGTTTTCGGCACCTGAGTTGAAGATCACATTATCTGAAAATGTTCAGTATTCTGCTGTCCGTAGTACTGCAAACGGTGCTCCATTACGTGCAATAACTGTTAAAGATACCATTGGTGATCTCCCAGCTGTGGGCAATGGAGCCTCAAAAGGAAACATGGAGGTATGTAAAATAGGAAAAATACATGTCACATATTTCTCCACACTTGATTTTCACTAACTATTTTCCTGTGTTTTATGTTGTGCAGTATCAAAATGATCCTGTATCATGGTTTCAAAAGAATATTCGGGGTGAGATGGTTGTCTTGACAGATCATATTTCCAAGGAGATGAACGAATTGAACTTGATTCGGTGCCAGAAAATTCCCAAGAGGCCAGGTGCTGATTGGCGTGATCTTCCAGAGGAAAAGGTGGAGCTGAATTCTTGTGAACTTTTAGCATTAACAATTTGTGACCTATCTAATTTGTGAAACTAATGAAATGCAGGTAACATTGTCCAATGGACAAGTTGTTGATTTGATACCATGGTGCTTGCCCAACACGGCTAAGCGACACAATCAATGGAAGGGACTATTTGGTAGGTTGGACTGGCAAGGGAATTTCCCAACTTCCATTACAGACCCTCAACCAATGGGGAAGGTTGGAATGTGCTTCCACCCTGACCAAGATAGGATTCTTACTGTTCGTGAGTGTGCTCGATCTCAAGTAAGTTGACAAGTCTAGTTTTGATGAGAAATGGAATCCTAACAAATTGAAATTTCTGTTAGTTTTGAATTGTTACAGATAATTTTGGTCAAGTTTTAATAGAAATGTCCAAAAAATTAGTTTCTATGATTAACTAGTGAGCATAATAATCCTTAATAGCATAATAGTCCTTGTGATCTTTGTCTAAGAAACAGGCATGCACCTCCTAATTTGGTAAATCTTTATAGCTAAGCATATTTTCATCCATAATGAATGCAGGGCTTTCCAGATAGCTATAAATTTTGTGGCAATATCATTCACAAGCACAGACAGATTGGTAATGCTGTGCCTCCTCCTCTGGCATTCGCATTAGGGAGATCTCTGAAGGAAGCAGTGAACAGTAAGAGCTCCAGATAGAAGATGGTCCTTACACTCTTCTAAGATCATGCTTGTTAATACATTTGTCAAAATATTTTCAAATCATTATTCAGTGTTTCAGAAACAATTAGCCCTTTAATAAAGTGATATGCATTGATCATTTGTTTGAGATTAATTCGTGGTTTAGCTTTTCTCGACCAAGGAATTCAATGGATAATGCTATGAAGAGATCATTTTATGACAGCTTGGATTTTTCTTGATTAGTTTATGTTTTGGCTGTTTTTGAAAAATTGGTACCAATTCTTGTGAATTTTATTTTTGAACTTGCTAGTAATAGTTAATGTTGAAACTATTTGGCAAAGAAACTTGAAAAAAAAAATATAAAATAACAGTAACCTTATTGGAAAGTGATAGCCTCCGATTGTGAGGCTTAGATAATCAATGGCATGCCATGCTATAGTTCATTAATTATTATAAATAATGATAACAAAAAAATATATTATATGGTTAAAATAACAGAGAAAATATAACTAATTTTTATTTGAATCTTATTATTATGTTTTAAGATGAGACATCAAGTTACCCAAGGTTAAGATAATTATTTATCATACTTACCCTTTATTGTTGTTTTATTTTTTTAATCAAATAAGTATTTTGTACTTAACCAGTAGATAAAGTAACGAAGATAAATTACAACTCTGCTAATTTTATTTTTCGAACAATTTGATCTCTCTTCATATTTTAATAGCATAATAGTATAAGAAATTTATTATGTACTATTTTTTGTTTAAAAATATTATTTTAAATGTATATTTTATATCAAAAAAACTAATTATAGTATTTTATTTTTCAGCCAAGAATATTTTATTTCAGTATATATATCTATATACATAAATATGTGAAATATAGTTTATTATGAGAGGTGAGGGAAGAGAATATTAATCATCAGATTCAAATTAATTATCATATTAAAAATATAAAAAAAAAAAATTATCGTTCTCTTACTTTCATGGGTGGAGGATATTTTTTGTTTTTGTTCTCTTGTAGATTTTACTTTGAGTAGGTTTAGACTTATAAATAAACCATTTTTAATGAAAAGGAGTCCTTGCAATACTCTCTCAAATATTATATTTTTAAAATTGGTTTTATTATTAGTTGTAATTTATGAAAAATTACAAATTTTGGTGGTTTTATTTTTTATTAGATAATTTGGAAGTTTAGTCTTCTTTCAATCGTAACCCGCTTTGTAGTTGGTTTAATTAATTTCATGATTTGAACTTCTATTTCGGAAAATTCACAATTTTTAAATCAATTATATATATATATATATATATATATATAT
>Ga0209700_104876_pt1 | contig 23490 bp, 8 predicted proteins | sample SiratroredBW_FD_187528 | JGI IMG/M metagenome (GOLD analysis project Ga0209700, IMG submission 187528) | Root nodule microbial communities of legume samples collected from California, USA - Siratro red BW (SPAdes) (version 2) | ecosystem: Host-associated > Plants > Roots > Nodule | place: USA... | reverse complement strand
ATATATATATATTATATATATATATACCTTTATCATCCTGACATAATAAATATATATGCTACTTAGATTTTACAAACTTGATTTTGAGTTATTTTAATTCAGGAGAATACTAATTAGAAGGTCTATTCTCTCACTATGTTTATCACAATTCGTACTTATTTTTTTTTATCTAAATAAAGAAAATAACAAATATATTTTTATCTATAAATACTTTCTTACGACTACCTAATGAGATGCCTAATCTAATATAGTTTTTAGTTGAAAAATAAGTTATGTATCAGTAGCTGTATATAACTACTTAATATGCAATAATTTTTTTAAATTTTAATTAGTTGACAATAATTTTTTATTTATGAAATAAGCACTTTATAATTAACTTGAAAGCTCTAATAAATTTAAGAAAGAGAAAAGCCTTTGATTGCTGAGTGGAACTGAAAAGTAGATTCAAAACTTTGGTGACAGAAAACTCCAGAATCACGACTTAAATAAGACACTCTGTTAGCTCCTATCAACAGTAAGTTGAAAAAGCATAACAAGTTATTCCGAGACCAATTCAGAATGAATCCTACCAAGTTAAGTGCTAACAAATGCCCAACATTGTCCACATCACTATATAAGATGATATATATCTAGAATTGACTTCCACCGGTTCCAACAAGTAAAATTTTATATTAATTAATTAATAATGTAAAACTATGACTGTAGGAATAAAGTGACACAAGTTTTTGATAATAGTGTAAATAATGGGTTAGAAAAAAGTTTATAAGTGGAGACTTATATATTGGAATATTTATGCACACACGAACAAGAGGTTATTTATGTATTATTTTTATTCAATATTTTGTAATAGCGTTAAATTTTCTTTTTTTTTTTACTATTAACTTTAAATAAATCTGCTAAGTCATTGTTAATTTATTACTAATAATTAATTTTTATTAAAATACTTTAACACATTTTTAGTTTAAAATTTATTTAATTTAAAGCATAGACTAAACTCATGTCAAATGAAATTTAATTTTAATATTAATGTGACTTGTGTTAGTGTGATTGACATTAATATTATAGTAATTTCATAGTAATTGAAAAACAAATTTTCGTATAACGTTCCCATCTTTAATAAAAATACAAATAAGATAGACAAGCAATACTTTAAATTAAAGAGATTTATGAAAAAAGGAAGATGAGGAAAAAGTTTATTCATAGTAAATAAAGAAAACTAACGTGGATAAAGAAAATGAATGTAAATAAAAAAATATACATAAATAAAGGAGATAAATATAAATAAATGAAATAAATATTAAAAAATTCATATAAAAATATGAGAGACAGAAATAATAAGTAAAAAGATTTAACATTTTTAAATTTACACATTTGAATTAAAACTATATACATTTATTCTGATTGTTACAGTTACATAGATATACATATTAATATTAGCCTAATTGACACTAACATCAAATGGATAATAAAATAAATAAAATTAGTGTCAGTTCAACCGACACTAACATAAAAATAAAAATAAATAGTTAGTAAAAGTTAGATTGACCATATTTTAACACTATCATAAATATTTTTACTTATAAAAAGATTAAAAATAATTGTCTACTTAAAATTATTTAAATTAACTTTTTATGTTTAACATTAACCAACACTATAAAGTTAAATATTAGTATCGACTTAAAGTTAACTAAATAGATTCTATTATTATATTGAGTGTCAGCTTAACTAATGTATATATTTTACACAATTTTAAAAATAATTTTATGTTTTTTTAATTTTATTTAAAAGATTTAACCTTTTATATTGTATTATAATTAATTTAGTCAATTTTAATAACTTTAAATTTTCATGAATATCATTGTTTGAAGGTTAATTCGATGTCATTGTATACTTGCTCGTTAAAAACAAATATATTACTACACTACCGAGTAGATGACACAAAGTTCATCTTTCTTTTAAGCATTTTCCGTTTTAATTTTAATATACCAGTTTATATTTTAAAATAATTTAAATTATTATTAAATATTGTAATTAAAAAGTTATAAAAGAAAAAACTTTTTAAAATATATTTTAATTTATCATTTATATTTATTGAATGTATAAAATATTAAAAAATAAAAGAAATAATTACATAATAATTAACTATTATAATGTATAAAATATTTTAAAAACAAGAGTTGAGTCAAATTGTATATTTTTTTTTGAACAGCCAAAGTCAAATTGTATATAACATTGTGTTTTAGTATATGAAAGAAATAATTATAATTAAAAATAATTTTAGAAACAAGTTATATATATCAAATGAGAAATCTTATTATGTATACTTTTATATTTATAACTAGGCAGTTGCTTCCTGTATGATATATATTGTCTCCTGCATTTAACAAATATTCAATTTCACAACAATCTTTTTATTACTTTTATTTTAAAATTTATTTATTAAATATTTTTTTCTTTCATACTAGTCACGTATACAAATAAGTGCAATCAAATAAAAAACTGTTAACTTCTCTATTTCTTGATAAATATTAATAAATTTTCTTGATAAATAATAAAACAATCTAATAAATATTAAGGAATATTCTATATTTTCTTCAAGTAACATTAAATTAGTTATCAAAAAATTAAATATTGAATTAGTTATAAAAAAACTAAATATTTGAAAATAATGTGTTAAACTGAATTTTTAAAATTAATCATATTAAATTATAAATATCTTAACAATGCCCAACATTATTTTTATTATTGTTAAAAAAAACAAAATATGAGAGATGGTTATGTAAATGTGAAAAAAAATATTTAATATATAAAATAACAAATATATTATTAGTATTTTAAAAATTTATTAAGTGTAGGAAACATTTATAACTAAAGGGAAATATTTACACGATAAAAAAAAATAATGAGATTAATTTTCTAAAATATACAGTTAATAATTCCTAATCAAAAAAATTAAGTAATATCTAATTTTCCCATCTTTTAAAAAATGATTAGTAAGTAAATTTTTTTTTTATTGAGATTCAATATATGGCTGATACAACCTGCAACGAAATTTGCTATCCGCAAGTAACACGAGAATTGAGAAAATTTGAACCTGCATAAAAATTCCGCAGATTCTTCACAATTTAATATAAAAAGCATAATATTAATAAATAAGATGGATGAAATAAGTAAAATTAAAATTTAGAAAGTTATATACGGAATTTAAGTACTTTTTTAGTATAATAGTTACTTAATGTATTTTATTCTGTATAAAAAATATAAATTTAGTGAGAAAATTATTTTTAAGTGACTTAATTTGTATTTTACAAATCATAATTAAATTTTTAAAATTGAAACTTAGTCATGTACCACATGATATGATACTAGTTTGATTATTAGAATATACAGTCAGAACACCTGAGAGGATCTCACAGGTAGTTCCGCAACGTTGAATTATAATATATATTTGGTATATACGCTACAACAATTAACTCCGGAAGATGAGATGAAATGATGGCGTGATTTAGGGCTTGTAACTATGCAATATGTTTGCAACCTACGAATACGAATGCCACTTCATGTTGTTGATCGTTTCCTTATATTGTTGTAATAAAAAATAAAAAAATTACGATTAATTTATGTCTAATAATTTCTTTCTATTTTCAAGTAACCATATGTTCTTTAAACAGAGAATAGGGTGCAATCCTTGATTTTTTTATAATCCTTCAATTAAACTATGCATATTAACAAAATTTAAAAAGCATATTGCTCAATTGATTATATGTTGTGTACATTAAATATGATACTTAACAATTGTAATTGTTTAGTTACATTATTCTTATGAAGAAAAAATGAAGTTACTGCAAATGATGAAGTCATCTTCATTCATTCTTAATCTATTTAGAAGTAAATATTATAAGTCAATATTATATATATGTTTCACACTCAACATGTTGTAGTAACCAATCACGTGTAGATTAATATTAACCTTTTTCTCAAAGTCTTGCGTAAAATCTTAGAACCAATAAAAGGAGATTAAGATAATGGATGACGCACGCAAAGTTCACTTTCCGGTAAAACAGGCTCTCACATCTAATTCAAAAGTTGGGCACGACTTCTAGTTTTCTTTCCATTTCATTAATAAGTTCAATTATTTATTCTTTATTAGTATTATATAAAATAAAATATATTATAATTTTATTTATTCTTTATTATGACTATAGATATGTAGCAAACTAACCTGCACAGTGGGTTGCCTCCTAATTTTTAGCTATAAATACTTCCACAAACCGTTCCAACTCCCACTCAACCTTCCATCTTCTTCAACACTTGTACCTCTCCATCTTTCAACTTCTCATAATCACCACATTCATCATTTTCAATATTTGTCAAATTCCAAAAAAATGGCAAACCCAACACCAAAACCTAGTCCAAGTCTCATCCTTTTTGTCATCTTATGTTGTTGCTTGTGTTCATCCCTTGTTATGGGAGCCACTTTCAATGTGGTCAGCTTTGGTGCCAAATCAGATGGTAGAACGGACTCAACCAAAGCCTTCCTCAATGCATGGGCCAAGGCTTGTGCTTCCACCAACCCTTCCTCGGTTTACGTGCCGCAAGGGAGGTTCTTGCTCAGAAGTGCCACCTTCGGTGGCCAATGTCACAACAAAGCTATCACCTTTACCATTGATGGCACTTTGGTGGCTCCTTCTGATTACAGGGTCACCGAAAATGCCGATAAGTGGTTGCAGTTCGAGGGTGTGAACGGGGTTTCCATTCGAGGTGGTGTGTTGGATGGCCAAGGCACAGCCCTGTGGAGTTGCAAGAACTCCGGCAAAGGAAACTGCCCCACCGGTGCCACGGTGCGTTTCACTTTCATGCACTAATATCGCACGTTCACATAATTACTGGCTCCCATTTTATCTTATTTTGTTAATTTTTTTAAGTTAAAGCTGAAGGTGGAGTTGGCTTTCGTGATTAGTGAGTTTTTGTTTTATTTAATTAGTGGGAGGAATTCATGGGACGGTTTTCAACTGCTCAGTCTGGTTCGCTACAAGAAGTTGAACCAAATATCAAGGGAGGGAGTTAGTCAACATATATTCTTCTAATAATTAATAATTAATAAATAGTAATGATATGTTATGGTGGTTAGAAGAAGCTTTAGCAAATTAATTTGAGGTGAGGAGTTAGTCATAGCATTAATATATACTACTACTTAATAAATAAATAAATAATAGGTTATGTGGTTAGTTTGCTAGAACAATTGCTGCTGTGGACCTCAGGATTTGTTGATAATTTTTCTCTTACCCAATCTCATTCTTTTTTTTTCCACTTTCTAAAAGACTCTGTTGTGTTGTGTTCAGACATTGGCTTTCACCAACTCGAATAACATCGCAATTAGTGGGTTGACCTCATTGAACAGTCAAATGTTCCACATAGTGTTCAACGGATGTCAGAATGTGAAGGTGCAAGGAGTGAAGGTCTTGGCCGACGGAAACAGCCCTAACACCGACGGCATCCACGTCCAAATGTCCTCCCACGTCACCATCCTCAACTCCAAAATTCGAACCGGAGATGATTGCATCTCCATAGGCCCTGGAACCACTAACTTGTGGATTGAAGACATTGCATGTGGACCAGGACATGGAATAAGGTCATCTTTCATTCAAAGAAAAAAAAATCTTAATGTTATTGTTTTTGTTGTTCCATAAGTATTAACTGTTCAATTGGATTTTGCAGCATTGGGAGCTTGGGGAAAGATTTGATAGAAGCTGGTGTACAAAATGTAACAGTTAAAACCGTTACCTTCACCGGGACTCAAAACGGTGTTAGAATCAAGACCTGGGGGAGACCCAGCAACGGCTTTGTGAGGAACGTTCTTTTTCAAGACGCTATCATGGTCAATGTGGAAAACCCCGTTATAATAGACCAAAATTACTGCCCAGATAACAAGGGCTGCCCCGGTCAGGTACGCATGCAAATCATAATGGCACATTATCAAAGAAAAAAACATCACCTGATACACGTTGAACTGATGTCGTTTTCCGTGTTTGATTTTTGTTTTCACAAATAAAATAACAGGCATCTGGAGTGAAAGTGAGCGATGTGACATACCAAGACATTCATGGAACATCTGCGACGCAGGTTGCTGTGAAATTTGATTGCAGTTCCAAGTATCCATGCAGCGGAATACGGTTGGAGGATGTGAAGCTCACGTACAAGAACCAACGTGCTCTATCTTCCTGCACCCATGCAGATGGAGCCGCGTTGGGTTCAGTTCAACCCCAGAGTTGCTTTTAGACCCTAAAATACTGCACACAAAAAATATACTATTAAACCAAGATTCTTAATGGAGTCATAGGAAAAGATCATAGGCATACAGTGTCACTAAATATATGTTTTTTGTTTTTGTTTATGAGAAGTATCAGCATGTTGTAGTTTGAGGCGTTTGTAGCCCATTGTGCTGTCGTGGAGCCTGGTCTTACAATTGTTATGGACCGTATGAACTCCATTCTTCTATTGCATGATCGTATTTCTTCTATAAAATATACGTTACGATTTTTATAAATTTTTTAGTAGCAATAATAAATATATAAATAAGTGGCAAAGGTTATCCCAACCCAAATACAGAAGAAGAAAGAAAGAAAAATCAACATAATGTGCAATCCCCACACAGTTTTTACGCTGCAAAACAAATATTTCCAGTGTTTTGAACATAACATTAACCCATTTTGCAAACAGAAAACATCAATTTAGCAAAAGGCATGTACTGTAGAGCAAGAGCACCTCCAACTTGTTATTCGTATGCTCACATTGTCGAAACATTTAGATACATTCAGCAGCGTACCCTATATGATATATTATGCCTCTTTTGCCATCATCTTTCTTTCGTTGACCAGATCATTTGTTGTGTATTCAGAGCAATTTTGAATTATCTATGTAAGCTGATATGCCCTTCCTTTTATCATTGTTACCTGATTAAAAATCCTGTAGAAGAGAGCAAGAGAATACCACAAGACATTTTCTATATTGTACATTTATTCCTTAATCAACTTTATTATCTCCACTCACCTAATCGAAAACTATTCAAAGTATGTTCCATGCAATTGTTTTAGGTGTGCAAACAACAGGATAAATGTAAGAAGCTATCTTATATTACGCTGTTAAACTTATAGATGTTATGTAGTCCTTACATCTTTCTATATAAATGCCTCACTACGCTTAAGTTCCTGATATTATCCTTACATAGATTATCTATGTCATAAGGATTATAAGCTTGTTTACGGGTTTATACACTGGTATGAGTACGAAAAGGAAGTTATTAGATATTTATTGATGATTTAGATCTGCTTTTACTTGTGCTATAGCAAATAACATTATTCCTATAATTTCAAATACTCAATCCACATACTATATTATCCTTTTTATTTAAATCTAGGCATTCAACAATGTATGCCTCATTCCCATGATAGGAGTGCATTATTTAGCTTTTGTCGTTCTAGAGTCATTATTCTTTCATCCTTCAATGCAAATAAGAAAATGAGACAATAAAAAAATTACAACTACATATATATTTGTGTAGTTATAAAAATTGTTAACAAACTAACCAGTTAAGAGGAGTGTTTTTCTATTTTAGAAAAATGAATGACAATACAGACACAAGTACATTTACCAAGAAATCAAGGAAGTAACTCACAATGTATACTTATATCTACCAAATTTTGTTATACTTTAATTCCATTCTTGTCTTTCCTTAAATGTTGAGAATGTCTCAAATACATGCTTTAACTCCACTTTTGTCTTTCCTTTTATGTTAAACATGTTTCAATTATACTATCACAAATACATTTAATATTTTCATGTTAAATGTGATGTATTGAGTATGTAACATTTAGTTTGCACAAATATAAAAGATTAAAGAATAGTAATCATTCCTTCCAAATGTTTTTTTTTTTTTTTTTCGGTAGACTTGTTGTTTTTTGAAATACAATGTTAATTTTCTTTACCTGCTCATACATTTGTTAACCACTACAAGGTGTTTGTACATTTTTTTAATTTTTTTATAATTTAATCTCTAAAATTTTAAACAAACTAAGGATTAAATAATTAAGTCACTCTTAGACTAAACAATTAATTAGTCCCTATAATTTTTAGTATTACTAAATTCTAAATTATAATTTTTAGTATTACTAAATTCTAAATTACAGTTTTAAACATCTAATAACATTAATAATTTGTATTAAATTAATTTTAATATTTCAAGTTTTTAAATTTCAAATTTAAGCGTCTAAATAAATAGAGTTTCAATATCAACAATAGCCATCAACAATCCACTGAAAACATTTATATAATATCATGATTAAGATCCCTAACAACAATCACGGTTTCAGTTTCAAGAAGAAAAATAGAGGTCTAAAACACTAATCTCAATGAAGATTAACCCAAAATCTCCAATGAGTCATAAAGAAGAACGATGTTTGGTCACCAATGACTACGAAGAAGGTCTCTCGGTTGTGAGCACCAGAAAGTGAGGAAGAAGAAACATGGTGTAGTTTAAATCAAGTTTTACATTGAATTCGACGTCTGACGTAAAAATACTACTTTATTTACAAAATTATCACTACTTTTTTTTTTTTTTATATTGTGTGAATAGATATCGGACATAATGCTACTACGTAGTTGGTCTGATTCGCACTAGTGATTGGTTTATTAAATTGTAATTCAACCATAAACTTTGAAAAAAAAATCACGTTTTTGTTTAAGCAAATGAATTCAGGTGAAGAGAGAATAGGCATCCATAAAAGAAATGTAATAAGAAAAAGTAGATAAGGAAATCGGTGAAGGTCCCACAAGTAATTTTATATAAGATAAGAAAAGGATTAATATGTAATTGAAGAAGCTTGAGAAGAAAGTTTAAGAGGCTCGCCCTTGCAACAAAAAAGGCATAAAACTTTCATTAGAAAATGGTAATTTAAAGAAGAGTACGTTTATGTGTTTAGTCTAATATTATTTTTGAGATAGATAATCTGATATTATTTTTGAGATAGATGATTAGGTTTAAGTTTGTTGTTATCGGTCTTGTTTTATTTATACAAGTATTAGAACATCCTGAAGTGTTTCTTTCAATTTTATTTATTTTTTAATGTTAAAAAAATAATTTAAGGACTACTGGTAGAAAAATATTAGAAATTGTAGCATTATTATAAGAGTTAATAGAACAAACAGAAAAATGTTGAGGCATAAAAGGGAGACTAGAAAACTGATACAGGCCATCCGAACCAACACGCCATCTAGCAGAACGTCATTGGATTTTGGGATTATATGAAACAATGGGAGGAAAGAATTCATAATAAACTTATTGAAACTTACTTACATTAATAAGATTTTTGGTAATAGAAGGAACGTATTAAAGACTGTTAAGAGTTAAGAGTATATTTGGATTTTAAAGGTGAAGAGAAAGTAGTAGAACCAAATGAATGTATAGGAAGAGCTTGCCCATTCCCATCAGGTCTTTCAAAAGGAGCAGTGTTTTGTATATATTACGAATGGAATTTGTTACACCAAAAGAAACACCCGAATAAGGAAACCAAGTTTGAGAAGTAGGTGCAATGTTTGTTATCATAGCCTGTGGTTGAGTAGGTTGAGTATTTTGATAAGGATTGTTGGATTGTGGAGGCCAATGTGCTGTTGAACAATACCAAGAATTTGGGATAGATGAATGAGGAAAAGAAGAAGTTTGATATTGAGAATTAAATTTGTAACGACCATATTTAAAGCAAAGTTGACACTGCATCAAAACATATTTAAAATCAAATTATCAAGGTGTTAAAAGTTGAACATAATCGGTTTAAAAACTAAATTATATTAACTTACACTACATTCTTAAAATTCAAAACACCTATTCTAGTATTATCCGTATACATTTAAATCCTTCATTATTTGATTTAAAATAGTAAACAAGGTTTATGCCCAGATAAATAATATAAAAATTAAAAATTAAAATCAGAACAACAGTTAGAAAAACAGAATTCCTGAATATACGTTTTATAAGTAAATCAACAAACTTATTTTATTTAAAACTTTTTCTACAAAACTTAAAATGAGAATTTTTTTAGCCGAACTGTAGTTTTTTAACCTCTTATTAAGCCTAAAATCATGTATTCAATTAAAAAAATATTTAAAATGATTTTAAATATATTCTAATATCTACTTGTATAGATTTTTTTTTCCTAAAATTTTAGAATAAAAATTTCTATAAATCTTATTAGTGATAAATGTTTGCTTCGAGATTACATACTATGAATTTTAGTTGAAATATTTATATTAATTAAATTCATATTGAAATCAATTATTAAACAGAATTCATTGTAAATTTAATAGTTGTAACTCAAATGAATAATTTTAGCTGAAGTTTTAAAGTGTTTACATAAGAATCAACTTAATTAGTTGACTAGAGACCTAATTACAATTATTAAAAATTTGTCAGGAATTAAACTATAATTATTAAAAATATAAAAGGACTAAGTTACAAATAATAAAAATATTTAAGGACCAATTTACAATTATTGGAACATATAAGTAGGGGTCAATTTATAATTTTAAGAAATTTTAGGGTCTTATATGAAATTAAGAAAATATTTCTGGAGTTAAAAAAATACTTAATTTTGATCTTCGCGAATGTATATTAAACTTTTAAATCAAGAAGAAAGTGAAATATAGGTAATAATTAATATTATTTTATACATTATGTACATAAAAAAAACAGGTTATTATATAAACAACAAGTACAAAATAGAAAATTTATTACTTCATTGTGACTAGGTTGACATCTAATTTACTGCTAATTAATTATTAGAACTTAAGGTCAAAAAGCCAAAATTATTGGGACAATTATTTTTGTGTGGTTGGGTTTGTAACAATATGAACAAGATCAACCTTAGTCCTTGACATCCATTTTAGCTCGATTCTAAATAAAGAATTTGGAATGATTATATATAAATTTGAAGTTATAGTTATAGGTTAGGGACAGACTTGTGAATCCTCCTATATTGGCTAGTAATCTTCATGCGTATTAGCTTTCGAAATTGGCATATATAAATTTTGATGATTTCATTTAACTTGTATACATAATTTATGTAATATTAAAATCATGGTAGGCATATTTACACACAACACACTATAAACAAAGTGATTTTTTTTTAGAAAATACTAATTTGACACCACTATTCATATTATATTTCTATTTAATACTGTATTTTGTTAATAAAATATTATATATAAATAATAATATCAAAATATAACCACTTTTTTAACTATTGAGAATAGTACCATCATCTTTGATTTTGTTTGACAATATTTTTTTCATTTGGTCTTACGTCTCTTATATCAATATCAATCATGGCTTTCGTGAGAAATTTATTGTTTTCTTTTAGTTTTTCCTTTTAATTTCATATAAAAATAAAAATAGTAGTATTTTAAACGATACAGTTGCTTACAATTTCCAATCAAGATTTGCTCTCGCATCAATTTTCTTCCTTTTATATCGGTTAAACGTTTAAGTTCATTAGTTCATATAATACAACTCTTTGGTTGGTTTTTTCCTACCTGTTGTTTGAGTTCGAACTAATTAATTTGGATTCGTTTCTAGTTTATCTATACGATGCTTATTACAAATTATGTGATTATATAATCATATGATTGCAAATAATTAATTTTACATCTAATTGTGATTTTCTTTATCACAAAAGAATAACTTAATGTGAGCCATAAAGGAGTATCGTGGCCCTTTTACAAAAAGTCACACCATAACTCATATAAGTGAAAAATAATCAGAACACTCATTTAAAAAAAAATCTAGAATAAGTTTACCTAAAAATAACCCCCAACTAGAACCATAGGTGGTATTACATCAGTGCAAAATAGGAAAACATATTCTTAAAAAAGGATTACAATATATAAAAAGTACCAAAATGCCTGCTGATATAACCCAATGAATAGTGTTCTTGTGAGCCACTTCCAACTATGTTTTACTGATCTAAGTGCTTGGATTAAAAACACAAAATTGTTGGTATAATTAGACATTTAAAACATTCTCAGTACCATCAAGACACTCCTTCTACAAATCCACAAACAATTCAAAACACCTTGTTAACATAGATTCCTACAAAACGCACAGTTGTTGCAAACGAAGGTGACGTCCTATAGAGACACATCCCAGCTAGTCTACTATAAAACTCAAAATACCTTACTGCTATGGTTAAAGAAATTCTGATACAATTAAGCATACCACTAAATAAAGAAAAATAATCAGAAAAATTATCATATTTATCTACCAAAACTAGTACATTATTTTTAAGCATTTTACACACTATTGATACCAATTAGAATAAAACAATATAACCTATGATATTTTTGATATTTCAATCATAACCAAGTATTTATTTGTGTCATACACTATACTTCCTCAATGTCTACCTTTCATTTATTAAAAATAACTCTATTTCTAAAGTTTCAAATTCCCTAAATAATAACAACCCATACTCCTTTTCATATATTGTTCATACTTTCAAATAATTCCTCAAAGTGCAAATGTTGAAAATTATGGGTTGACAATGGTGCACTGAGTTAAGACTCACCCATTCATCACACATGTTCCAAATTCTATTGACAATAGTACAATTAAGGAAAAGATGGTTGGTGGATTCCTCTTCACCCTTGCACATCTCACAAAGAACGTTTCTCATTCTTACCCTTCTTCTAACCAAATTTGCCTTAGTATGAATCCTATTCAAGAGTATTCTCCACCCTAATAACTGAGCTCTTGGAAGGGTATGTAAGCTCCAAAGTGTACTGAATGTCTCATTATTCTCTCCATCAAAAGTTAGTGCAGAACCCAATAAGCAGACGTACAAGAAAATTTGTCATCCCCTTCATCACCCCAAAGTCTTGTGTCCTTACAATCTCTTTTATGTGTTGTAGCTGCCACTAACTATATAAGCTCTCTTTTCATATCAGTTTCCCACTTAAATTTATCCCTCTCCAAGTTGTGTTCCAACACCAAGTTTCCTCCCGTCACTTCCCCCTTTCCTTAACTGTTTTATCATTAGAATTAGAGAGAGTAACAAGTCTAGGGAAGCGGAGGTTGATTTCCTAATCAAATATATTCCCAAAATTTAATAGTTTCGTCGGGCCTAGTTTCCAATTTGTATAACTATCAAACCAATTACCTGGCTATCCTTCCCCACAACTCTTGTAGATATCCCTCCACCACCATGAATCACACTTGTCTCTTAGATCCAATCTAACCTTACCCCTAAGCCTGTACTTAGAATGAATGATATCTTTCCATAAGCCTTTATCGTCCTCCCCTAAGCGCCAGAGCCATTTAGCTAATAGTGTAGTATTAAACTGTTCTATATCCCTAACACCCAACCCTCCTACTACTTTTGGCTTACAATTATATTCCCACCTAATTCAAGCAACTTTGCTCTCTTCATAACCCCAACCCCATAAAAAGTTTCTCTGTCGTTTAGTAATCTCTTTACAAATGCTTTTAGGTGTTTTGAAAACAAAAGGATAGAAAAGAGGAATAGTTGAGATGATATAATTGATGAGACACACTCTATCAGCCATAGATAGCATCCTCCTTCCCCAAATAGACAACTTTTTTCTAATTTTATGAAAAACATCCATCCAGAACTGATTTTTCCTAGGATTTCTCCCAATTAAGACCCCTAAATATTTGAAAGGGAAAGCCATATAATCATAGTTAAGAGTCATAACATAGTTGTCAAGAACATTCATGTATAAACCTATCCCTCCCACTTTACTCTTATGAAATTTAACCCTCAAACCCAACACTATTTCAAAACACCCTCAATATGATTTTCATGACCAAAATATTCTTAATCTCATCCTAAAAAAAAAAAGATAGTATCATTTGCAAACTGAAGTAAATTAATTAGCACTTGGTTAATCACTATTTTCATTCCCTAAAGCAATTGCTTCTTAAGTGCTTCTCTAACTAAATCGATTAAGTCCTCTACCACTACGAGATATAAAAATGGAGTTATTGGGTTCCCCTGCCTCAACCCTCTAGTTGGTCTAAATTTGTATGTTGGAGTTCCATTTACCAACACTGAAATGGAAGTCGACTCCATAAAGGCCATAATCCAATTAACCCATGTAAAATCCAAGCCTAATAATTATAATATAAAAAAGCCATAATCCAATTAACCCATGTAAAATCCAAGCCTAATAATTATAATATAAAAACTTCCACCTAATTGTAAGTTTTCTCAAAATCAACCTTAATAATAGTGACTCTCTTATTTTCTCTCGTGCACTCTTCAACAACCTCATTCAAAATAACAACACTTTCAAGTAGTCCTCCTCCTTAATAAATATTGATTGAGAATTATGAATGATTTTAGACATTAGCCTTTTCAACCTATTAACTAAAACTTTAAAGATTATCTTATAAACACAACCTAAAAAAAATAGGCTTAAAATCTTCTAAACTAAGCGGATTATCTTTTTCAAAAATTAAAATGATAAAGGAAGCATTTCACCCTCTAGAAATTTCACTAGATTACTGAAGTGTTCTGTATCATTAACAATCTCATACTAATTACTCTTAAGAAGCATAAATTAAATCATCGTGTTTAAAAACTGCCAGATTGACTGACAGCTTCCTTAATTTCCAAGTCTTTAATGGGGCAAGTTAACATGCTATTATAATTCGAAGATAAATTAGGGAATTTTTCCCTCTTCCACAGAATCTATCCTCCTCGAAATAATCATGTACTGCAAATTTCACCTTGAAAGTTTTCTCACACCAGTAACCCTGAATGTTAATCCCTTTAATCTCATTTTTCATTCTCCTCCACTTAATGGTAGAATGAAAAATTTTAGAATTACTATCTCCGTGTCTTAACCACTCACATGTTGCCGTCTGTGCTAAAATAGATTTTTCATTACGAACTAACTGGTTGAACTGACTAAGCGACTGTATACGTGTATACATAATCGTTGAATTAATAATAATATATTCCACAGTAAATTAATAGAATTCGATATATACACATTATAAAAGATAATTTCACAAATCACTTACGGTTCATAGCTAAACCCCGAAGCGAAGTAAGAATAACTTAGTTTATATATATATAAACATAGAGACACAAAATTAGTTGGATATTAAAAACCCATGCGTGAGGACTTATCATTGCATATAATAATTTCACACAAAAATATTTGATATAATTAGTTGCATGCTCATGAATGAAAGAATGAACTGTATGCATGACTTTTTGATTATGAGAAAGAAGTGTTCATCGGAAAGTGGAAAAGAGAGAGAAAGAAGAAGCTTCTGCCGACTTGGTAGTGTTATATGTCAGAATGAGCTCCATTACTTTTTATTTTTTGGAAATTAGAAATTACTTCTTTGAAATACTAAGATTTACCAGAGATTATTAATGTTTTTTTTATGAACAGAACTAAAGACCGAATTTTAGATTACATATTTACATGCATAATTATCTGTCAATGATATATAGTAGAGCATATAAATAATGAGGCCCATTATTTTGTGGTGCACAAAATTAAGTCAAAATCCACTAGGGGCCAATAGGATAACATGGAATCCTTGGGGGACCAGGTAGAAAGATGATGAACAAAAGCAAAATTGTTTGAGGATATGTAAAGTGATGTCTTCACTGTTTCTCCTTCTGTAACGAAAACATGATAATCTTGTTGGCCATGCTTTGTTTGTTCCATGAAGGTTAAGACAAGATAAGGGCCATGGGACCCTCATCTTAGATATATGATCTAGCTAGTGAGGATGTCACTTCATGTTACTTTGTGAACCGCCCTAAATTTGTCCCCTTAAATCAAATCACCTTGAGCACTTGAGATGTTCCATAATAATATGAGCCCCTTATGCTTTTCTCACAAGCAGATAATTGCGCCTGGAACCTAAATTTCTTTTTATGGGAATCTTTCCAAAACAATCCAATGCACTTTGCTTCAACAAGTCACAGATACTCCAAGAGCAGACAAGAGGGACCTCTCTTGTAGTATTAGGGTTTCTTTTGAAAGAAAGGAACCTTAAGCAATAGATCCCAAGAGATTTCTCAAGAGTCAAATTCATCATCATGCCATTATCAACATATCTCCATGCCTTGCAACCCCAAGGACACAAATAATATTAAATTGAACTTGGAAAAGTTACAATTAGTGAAATGATACTCTCCAAACTGTCTCACTCGTTATCTGTTAATAAATTCTAAAATTTCTTGTCTCATCCCTGGGCATGACTAATTTCATTGATTTTTGGCAAATTTCTAAATCTAAAAATTTGGAGTTTTAATCACCGCAGAAATATATTTATCTTTAGAAGCTTGGTCGTGCTAAACATCAATTTGATTTTGTTTTTACATTTGACGAGGACAATAAGTTAAACAACATAGAAAAGAAAAGATAGCAAAAAAGTAAGCCTACCCTAAATGAAAATGTAAGGGAATCTTATATCTAATCATAAAATTGCTAAAGATTGTACACAGTCGGTGTGAGTTTACAAAAAATAATTAAAAAGGCCCTTAATAACTATTGTTTAGTGGATAATGGAAATGGACTCAAGGACTTCCTTGAACAACAAGTCTCACTCAATAAAGTTGACAATTGATTACAATTATAAGCACCCTGTTAGCCCACTAAAAGATGTAATGAGATGTCTCAACCAGGTACACCCAAACAATTAGGGTCATGAAGTTAATTAATTATATCTTCATTGTTAGATCTTAGAAGGGCTTAAGATTTCTTGTTGCTTGGGTTTGGATGCAACATGCCGAGTAGTCTCGTACAATAGATATGAAAATGGAAAAATGAAGAATAAACGGAGAAGTGCATTACAATTAAATCAAAATTGGGCTTTTTTTAGTTCTAACTTTTCATCAATTAGGTAGTCTGTTCTTTATTATTGACATTTTATTATAACGTTTTTTTGTTCTGTTATTAAAATATAAGTACGTAGAACTAATTGTATACATTATAGAGTTATAAACTTTATATATATATATATATTTGATTGTACTTTTTTTGAAACTTACCGAATAAGTTCACTAAAAATAGAAAACGTATATCACATAAATACCTCAAAGAACAAAAACATAAATAAAGGAGTAAGAAGGGATAGAATCAAACCCATGAATTTATCATGATTTGATTAAACGTTAAAGGATAATGAATTTCAACCTACATTTATAGACCAAATTTATTTTTCTTTCTTTCTTGAATTACATAAAAAACTTAGTAAAGATTATAACTTAATTTTACATTTAAAATGTGTGTTTCATCTTTGTTGGATCGGGCACTTATCACTAGATCAAAAATTATAGTCATTAGTTAGGACGCAACTCTGACAAATTCTTCCTTCACCTCTATACTTTCTTCATGCATCTCCATACAAAAATTTAATTCTTAAAGTACTTCTGTAAAAATGACCAAAATGACTCTTAATTATTTGATTATATTTGAAAAACAAAATAATAACAGAAAGACATCCCTATTCGGTTTTCATTTTGAAAATAAATGTATATCAAATGAAGTGTCATCTACTTATATTTTTTTTTTCAAAATATAAACCAGATGCATCTCCATCTGGATTGTTTGTTGGTTTGCTGTACTGTGCATTCGGTTGTCTTTTAAAACAATGATGACATGGCATGAACAATCAATAATTTCTGCTGCCATTAGTTATTTGTTTCGAAATAGCAACATCATCTTCCTTTTTATTACATTAATTTTTATTTGTACTTTTTTCTTAGTTTAGATTTCTTAGTCAATACATATTGAGAATAACTTCAATTCATATTTAACTTAAATCTATTACCTTATAATTTTATATTTTAAAAGTAGGAAAGAATAAACCGTAAATTTCATTCTTAGAATACCACACGGAATCTTAAATAGTCTTTGAAATAAACAGACTATATAGAAAATCTTCTAAATATTAATAATCATACTAAATAAATACCATTTTTTAAGAGGGTATTTAATTAAGAGAGAAGAGAACAAATACATGAGGCAGTAAATTATATATTAAAAAAATATTACTAGAAAATTGTTAAATAGTGACCGAAAAAATCAGTCATTATCAGTAACTAAATCAGTGACTAAAAAAATCGGTTTCTCTTAGTGACCGAAAAAGCGGTCACAAATTCGGTCATAGATTCGGTCACAAAATCGGTCATAGAATCGATCACAAATTCGGTCACAAATTCGGTCACAGATTCGATCACATAATCGATCACAGATTTGGTCGCAGAATCAGTCATAAACTCGGTCACAGACTCGATTACAGATCTTGTCATAGATTCGATCATAGATTCGGTCACAAAATCGATCATATAATTGGTCATAGATTCGATCCCTATACATCAATAATAATAATAATATTAATAATAATAGTAATAATAATAAGAATAATAATAATAACAATAATAGTAATAATAATAATAATAATAATAATTATTATTATTATAATTATTATAACAATTATAATAATAATAATACTATTTATAATAATAATAATAATAATAATAATAATAATAATAATAATAATAATAATAATTGTAATTGTAATTATAATAATAACTATAATAATAATCGTAACATAATAGAAAAATTATTTTGGTATGATGGCTATAGGCTCTCTCAAACTACTGAGGGGTCTTGGGTTCAAAATTATAAACAAAAATAGTATAAATAATAATAAGAATAATAGATGTTAAAATAATATTTTTTTTATAATAAAAATAATATTCAAAATTTTTTAAAATAGTAGTGAAAGAATGAAAACTGAAAAAAGTATAATTGTTTGCATGTTTGTTTGATATGTATGTTTACGTGGGGTTCAATGGAGCCACGTTCTAAAAAAGTAAAACTGAAACAAAACGAGAAAGAAAGTGTAGACACCTGACAACAGTAACAACGAACTAACAAACAACCGGATGTACAGAAACAACGAACTAATAGACAACCGGATGCACAGTAATAGCAAACCCAACAGACAACCAGATGGGGGTGTATCCGGTTGTCATTTTGTTTTGCAAATGACAATCGAATGACACCTCATCCGGTTTACATTTTTTTCAAAATGTAAACCGGATGGGAGTGTCATCTGGTTATCATTTTGTTTTACAAATATAATCAAATAATCAAGGGTCATTTTGGTCATTTTTACAGGGGTACTTTGAGAATTAAATTTTTTTATGGAAGTGCAAGAAGAGGGTATGGAGGTGGAGGAAGAATTTGTCCGTAACTCTTTCTACTTAAGAGCGTAGTAGTCCAAACACCACGATTCGATTGTGACTTGGCCCACTTGGCCTCGATCATGAGACAATTGATGTGGGACAATTGATTTCAACTGCAATGATCTCCCCCTCAACAATTGTCCCTCTAGGAATTGAACTCTTTGATTATGACTCAGTCCACCTAGCCTGCACTACAAGACAATTGTGTAACCTACAACAATCTCCCCCTGAATAATTATCCCATTGGGAATCAAACTCGTGCCTTGGCTCTGATACTAATCATTGGATCGAGTACTTACCACTCGGCTAAAAGCTATAGCTATTAGTCAGGGTGCAACTCTTTTTACTTAGGAATGTAGCAACCCAAACGTCATGATTCGATTGTGACTTAGCCCACCTGACCTCCGTCATAGGACAATTGATGTCACCTGTAACAATCTCCCCCTTAGCAATTGTCCCACTAGTAGGAATTAAACTCTTGACCTTGGATCTAATACCAATTGTTAGATTTAGCACTTACCACATCCAAAAGCAATAGTCATTAGTCAAGATGCAACTTTTTCTACTTAAGAGTGTAGCAGCCCAAGCGCCACAACTCGATTGTGACTTAGCCACCTAATCTCCATCACAAGACAATTAATGTCACCTGCAACAATGCTTAACACGAGATGTGAACACATTAGATGCTTTCAATAACAATAGACACAATTGGCTATACAAGGTTGATTTCCACCATACAAGTTTATAAGGCGTGTTGCACTATATAGTTAAACAACCTCCTTTATGAGATGTATTTCATCTTGATCCCTCAACAAGTTTAGACAAAAATCCATGGGAACCTCATATTTTAGTCCATGAATAAACAACAAAGTACACCAAAATTCAGTTATAGTATAGACTTTTAATTCAATGGTTCAAAACACATGTTTGCATCTTATAATTTGACCCCTTGTTATTTCTTCGCTCTCATATTGATTGCACTATGTATATGAAAACCAAGGATGTTGAATATTGTCTGAGTAGAGATATAGCTGATTTCCTATGATTCTTCTGCATTTCATAGCTTGCGTCTTCCCCTGTTTGTGAGTTTAGAATATTGTTATAAAAATTTACTCTATATGGAATCTTTTCTAAATTGTCCTTAGTATATCATGTTCTTAATTACTTTCACATTCAAATTCAAGTCAACAAAGTAATTAAATCAGTTATTACAATGTGGGTTTTCAACATTCAAACAATCTTTGTTTTATAAGCTCTTTGAATCCAATATTTTGATCATCACTGCTTATGGAAATTATTTGAAATGGTTACACGCTTTCAATTAAGTATATTCCGTGTTCTTTTGAATTATTTACTATTGTAGATTAAGCTTTTATTGCATAGAACAAAAAATAGTTATTCTTTCTATACTGAGCATCTAATAAGAAAACGACAAAGATGAACATTTGTTACCTCTGAAATTGTCATTCAAAGCTCTTAATGACTATCTTCTCTGAGGCTATATATACAATATCATTTCCACTTTGAAAAACAGAAGAAAATGAAGTGATTTACACCTTGCAAAGTGTAAAATATTTGAGCATCTACTATTCAAGAAAGTGTTTATTGCTTATCAGCTACTTTAGAGTGTCTATCAGTTTGGGTTGTGCTAAACCATCTTATAATTCTTGACAATTGTGAAGTGAGCCCAATGAGCTTTAGATGTGCTCTCTTTGAGAGTATTTTTCTTCTCATATTGAGTGATTTCAATCTGAATGATGATTGGAACTGATTTAACCTGGAAATATTTGTATACTTGGTGTAACTTAGAGAGACTTGTGTACTTGGTGTAATTTGGAGAGGTTCGTGTACTCGGTATAACCTATAAAGGTTTGTGTACTCGTGATAACCTATAAAAAAAGTTTGTGTACTTATTATAAATGTTTATATATAGTGAAACCTCTTGTGGTAGATAATCTTAATTTGTTTTATTACTTGTGATGATTTGAATTCAAGCTCCATTCAATCTTTCTTCTAGAACTAGTTGTTGCTAAGGAAATCTTTTGTAAAAGAACTAAGACACCTTTATACTCTCATCTAATTTATAAAATTCTTTTCAACTAATAAAAAAAATCCATTTTTTATATTAATGTTTACAATAAGATTTTCTATCAATTTTTTTTTTCTGTCAGCTCGTCATGTTTTTTTCACATTCCTACTATTCCTTTTAGAATATTAGTTACTTTTTTTAAAAAGACCTATCTGTATTGGAATAAGGAACTAATAGTTTTTTTTTTCTAAAATATGTTTAATTAATTCATGAGTTTACTAAAAATATAACAAAATATTTCAAATGAACGAAATAATTTCTCTTTTAATATGTTTTAACAATACACACATATGAAAGTTTCATTCAACTATTTTATCTTTAAATATGATAAGGATAATTTTAGAACAGTGATATAAAAATTGTCTATAACTAATTTAATTGATTTAAAAAAAAACATGTAAATTAATTGAAAGATCATAACTAGAGATGGAAGGATTGTTAATTCTGGTATTAACAATTAGACAAATTTCTAGGAAATATTGGTAAAGGGGATTTTGTTTTTTTCTAGTACATTATTTTCTAGAGTATACAGTATGAGATTGAACCTAGTCAACATATTCTAAAACCCTAATTATTTGTCTATTTTGCTCAATTTTGTCGATCCTAAACCTCGTGCAATGTACACTGTTTGTCATAGGGAATGGCATATTTGGGAAATGGGTCCCCTTTGCATTGAACCTGATATGCCATCGTGTTTCCAAGTTCAAAATCTTTGTGGCTTGCTTCCTTTTAGTCAAATCTCAGTTCTCAACAAACCAACCAACCTAAAGATATTGGTGGTTTCTTGCCTCCCTAACGGTCCAAGAACCATTGTCCTATTAAATTTTTGCATTTATTTTGTCCAAGGGAAGATATTCTATCACTTATATATGTTATATAATTTACTCTTATTAACTTTTTATATATAATAGGATTAATTATATAGGTCTGGTCTCATTTAGAGTTAAATAAGTGTTTCAGTAAATTAAAAAAAGAAAATATATTTTTAATTGTTCTTAACCCCAATTCTAAAAACATTTCATATAGATATAAGAGAAGAATACATCAAACAAAAAAAAAATCATTTAGTTGGAAAATCACTTTAACCTTATAAAACTTTATATAAAATTTAAAAAATTAAATACGACATATGTTAATAGTATAAAGAATGATCCAAATCATAAAAACCTAGTTTCCAAATACCTAATAATTTTGCCATGTTCATGTGCTTCCACTACATTGACCGTATAAGTGCACCTAATCACGTTGTCGTAGACGGCGGGTTTGTTATGGTTTGACAGTTGCGAAAAGAAAAAAAAATAATACATCATTACCCTACCTAACTCACCTGCCTATCAAATCTTTTTGGCCTGCAATCATTCTATTCATTTCCACTGTGTTTCAGACTAAGAAATTGAACCACTTCAACAGTGTTCTAGACTTCACAATCCATTTTTCATTCTTGAAAAAACATTTTAGTTTGTTAACCAATAACAATATAGTAAATTATTCTGGTTTGAAATCTTAAACAAACAGTTGTAATATTTAAGATTAAAATACTCTGGAATCTTCTTCTATTTGGAGCAAATGCTATAGTCTATGGTTTGGGAGTTATAGTCTATTTGGAAAAAGTATTGTAATGAACTCACAACTTTTAATCCTTTATGTGAACATGATCCTTTTCTCAAGAAAACTTTGACTCACTGGTACTATCTTTTTAGAGTCTATGTTAAATGAATAGTTATTTGTACTAGAATTCAATTAAAAAATAGTAAGCATGCTAAGTTACCTCGTTTTGCACACTTGAGAGTTCGTACCAACGGCTTCAACTTTTTAATAATTATTTTCTTATCATGATTATAGAAAAAGCTCAATCTGTAGATAATGGCCTACAATATGAATCTTTTATTCACAATTTCCATCGTCAAAGAAAACTGCATTTCATTTTTTCCGTATTGTGCTGCGTCGCACGTCTATCATGTCGCTCGAATTATTCGATTTTTCATCAAAAGTATTTATAATAATCTCAATAAAAAATTATGTTGTTATGAAAATATTATCAAATTTTTTTTAAAAATATCAAAATATCCTTTCTTTTGTGTTTTTTTTTTTATAAATATAAGTAGATAT
>Ga0209700_104875_pt1 | contig 23492 bp, 8 predicted proteins | sample SiratroredBW_FD_187528 | JGI IMG/M metagenome (GOLD analysis project Ga0209700, IMG submission 187528) | Root nodule microbial communities of legume samples collected from California, USA - Siratro red BW (SPAdes) (version 2) | ecosystem: Host-associated > Plants > Roots > Nodule | place: USA... | reverse complement strand
CATTACTAGGTGGTGAGAGTCGAAGGAGGTCTGAACTGGGTGACTGCAGCTTGAAATATAGCTGGTCAGAAAAGTCTCAGGGGGACTAACCCTGTCATACATGATTGATGATTCATTTGTGTGGGGACCGTGTGGATTCACAGTTTGGAGATGTATGACAGGTGTATATGTCGGGGTCTATTCAATGCACGAGTCTTCCGGAAGTAGAGTCATGTTTGTAGTGTGTTAGATTCTTATATTGTGATGATACATGAAATTGAATGTTTTTGATTTGTTAAAATTTGATTAGCTTACCCTTTTCTTAGTTGTATTGTGTTTGATTTTCTATCTGTGATGATCGTGTCTTGACACGGGAGCAGATAGTACTGCAGATGGATCTTTGGGAGATCATCTAGGTTGAAGGATATTATTAGGAATAATATTATATTTTGAAAAACTTGTATATGATATTGTAAATATGTTTTGAAATTTCAATTTAGCTTTATTATATAATTTTGATGCATGTTAACTATGAAATACCGTGAGATACACATGATATTAATACTTTAGCTATTATAGTAGAAGCTTTAATTTTGTGGGATGTTATACTTAGCTATAGCTTTAAGAAAAGACTAAAGTGTTTGTTCATCTTAACATAACCATCTTGAAACAAAGGAAGTGTTATTTTTTATTATAAAATGTGTAGGTAGGTATCTTATTAAAAAAATATAACTTATTTAACACTTCGTTTCAATATATATTAGTCAGATTAATAAAGAGATTCAATAAAATTATCCAAAATTTTAGATGAAAATTACAAAAATACTTATGAGACTTGAAATTGATGGAGAAAAATACAAACCTTAAGAATTACATAATATTAATTACATTTTACAGAATAGTTGAACAATTAACTAAAACTTATAAAATACACTCTTTCAATACGAATATAAGGATTGCATTCTGAATGTTATAATATGAAGCCACTTAAACTTCAGACCAAAACATTATGACTCAGTGAAATCCATTTTTTGAAGTCTTTCTTCTTATTAAAAACCTTAATGTAACAATATTTTGAGAGAATGAAACTATTTTTTCCTCTATTGATGCATGATCAAATTTTTAAGTGTTTCTATATTTTTAACTAAAAAAAAGGATTTTTTTTTTTTTATAATTTCACAATCATGAAATGTTTTCTTATGTATATCTACTGTCTCTCTTTTGTATTTTCCAGACTTAGTCTACTAATGTTAGAATCATTATCTTATTCTTAAATAAAAAACCACACCATAAAATTTTTTATGCGGATGTTATAAACAAAATTATCCATTAAGATGATAATCCAATGATTGATTTCATAAAAACTAAAAAAACTAAAAAATGAATTTAGTGAATATTTTATAATATATATATATATATATATATATATATATATATATTTATTTATTTATATTTCTATTTCTATTTATATTTATATTTATATTTATATTTATATTTATATTTATATTTATATTTATATTTATATTTATATTTATATTTATGTTTATATTTATATTTATATTTATTGTATCATTTGAAATATAAATATATTCTTCAATTTAAAATATTTTTCTTTTTTTAAGAAATACTTTAGAAAATATAGTGTTATTTAAATTTAACTATGTCTTCAATTTAAATATTTTGATTGTTTTAAAAAATATTTCACAAAATATATATGATTTTATTCATATTTAAATATATATTCAATTTAAATATTTTATCTGTCTTAACAGCATATTGCGTTATTCAATTTTAAAAATATTGTCAATTTAAATATTTTTATTTTAGCGAAACATTTTATGAAATATATTGTGGTATTTAAATTCAAATGTAATTTTTATTTAAATACTTTGTTTGTTTTTAAAATAAAATGTAACTGTATTTAATGATATTTTTTATATAACAATCTCATGATTATACAATTTTAAGAAGGTCGGTTGTTTGAATAAAGATTTTATTTTATATACTAATATTTCTATAGGACCATTATCTTAAAAGAGAAATAAAAGTATTAATCCCAGTTTGATAGAACAATAATCTTAGTAAAATTAAAGTTAGTTTGATCCTGTTTGGTTGGAAACTAGTCTTAAAACTAAAGCTAATATCAAGTCCAATATAACTAGAGAGTAAGATTAAAATAATTAAGACCAATATTGACTCTAATTCGTCTCAAAATTGACTTTAACAAGACTAAGGTTAGTATTAACTTTGGCTCAACCTTAGCATGTTTAAGGCAAGTGTCAATCCCGGCTCACTCAGAAACCAACCTTGGCAAGACTAAGACCAATATCTTCACTTTTGTTAAAAATAATTAATTTTGTATTTTGATTAGTACAAGGTTGTCTGAATAATTCAAAACTTGACCGTGGTATTCTAAGTTGATGGAATCAAACTTAAAAGTATATATCAATATCTCTTTTAAAAAATTCTTAGCTATTCTCAATAATAAAATATATCTCTTATTTTATGGGCAATTATTTTAAATTTTATAGGTCATTGTTGCCTGCATAATGAAACGTTTTCGAAGTTCACATGGCTAAAACTAAATGCCAATGAACTTAGTTAACACATGAGAACTTATCAACAAGTTTCTAACTTTTGATTCTTTGGAATGGAGTATGCTAGTCTTGTATTTATTTGGTTATGTTTTCTAATCTTTGTTCCACTTTTAAGCAACTAGAGCCATTTTTAAAGAAGTAGGATACAATGATATTGGGTGAAGCATAAAGTTGTAAAGCAAAAGGATTTCTCATGTGAGAGGATAGAAAAAAAATCTAAATATGTAACTATTGAGGGCTTTTCCATAAAAGTTGCCTTAATTAAACTTGACTGGGTAAGAGAGTTCTTTTTGTTATTTATTGATAAGAATTGTCCTGTGTGAAGGGAAGTAGTTTTCTTATAAACAAACACTCTATTCTTTTGCACTCTATAGGGAAATAAGATCACTAATTGAAGTATTGGTGTGTTTCTGTTTTAGGATATTCTTTTTTTCCTTCTTCTCTTAACAAGGCATGTAACAGTTTGGTTTGATTTGTCAGATCCCAACAGAGAAAGGGGCAAGCATGGAACATCATCTCAATAATTTGGAAAAGTGGGCCACTGAACAATGAAAGGTGATTGCAGAATTGAAAACTGGTAATAATTTGGAAAAGTGGGCCACCGAACAACGAAAGGTGATTGCAAAATTGAAAACTAGTATAACTAGCATGTAAGATAACTTGCTAGAAATGAAAGAAATTAAAGAATTGCTGAAGGATATATAGAGTGAAAAAGCTGCGGAAGGAAAGGGAGAATTCGGTCAATGAAGAAGAAAAGAAGGAAGAACGTTCAATCCAAGATCACAATTTGATGAGGAGGAAGAAGGTGAATGGAGACCTTGGGAAAGGAGGATGGAACTCCACCGGGATGGATATCTAGGGCTAAATTTTCTTTTGAAATTCAAAATGTGACTTTTAAGGAGAAATTGAGGTTGGTCTTTAATAGGATGGAGGGAAATGATAACCATTGGTTCAAATTTTGGCACTAGAAATCCAAGAATTCTTTTTGGGAAGATTTGATTATGACTTTGATAGGGAGGTTTGAAGGTAGGGAACGAAGCATAGTGTTTGAAAAATTGGCGGGTATCAGATAAAATGAAAGGATGGATAAATATATTCAAGAATTTGAGGTTTTCGTGTCATAAACTCTACATATGTTTGAGAAACAACTGTTAATATATTTTTATGCAGGATTACAACTAAAGATGCAAAACCAAATCAGATCCTATGATCCAAAAGATTTCATGAGAGCCGTGGAGATTGCCCAAGACATGGAAGATAGGATGAAAGATTCCAAACAAGGAAGTGTTAATTCATATAGGCCTAACCATTCCAATATTCAGGAGGAACAAGGATCACAACACGTGTGGAAAGTTCCAAAGGAATAGGTTAGCGCCTTCTCCAATTTGGATAGTAATGTAAGGAGGGATTCTTTAAACACAACAAGGGATCACAAAAACAAGGGAGTACCATGAGGGTTTAAGAAATAGGTGAATAAGAAACCTTCCTTATGAGGAATATGTTAGAATAAGAGGTGCTATCATTGCGTTAGGACCTATAGTCTCGAAAATAGGTGCTCTGAAAAGAATATAGGAGTTATTATCTTGGTCGAATATGAGTGAAAAAAATCCATCTAAAAAATTATAGATAAGATTAAAGAGGTTATAAAGCTAGATGATTGATCAGGAGTTTATGGGTCTATTTAAGTCTGTTTGGACCTTCAATTAGTCTTTTGGGCCTAATTTCAACCTTGAATAAATCACTTTAGAGTTTTTGGAGTATAAAAAATACAAGACCTCTATATGTAAATAATGTACAGAGTAGTTTGGGAATTTATTTTGGGCCAAGTAGAATAGGATTATTGGTTTCTATTTGGGCCATGAGTAGATTAGGTTTAGAATAAAATAACTTAGCATATCTAAGGTAATATTTGGACCTCCTTAAGTCCAATGCAACCCTAAGACATCTAAAAGAGGTTTGCTTGCCAAGCTAGGATTTAGTATAAAGTTTGGATGCCAAGCTAGGTTATGACATGGAAAGTAGTGCCTCACTCATTTGTGCCACATGGAATCCTCTCATTTGGAGGATTTTAAAGCTTGGACTGCAAGCTGTCATTGCCACATGTCACTGTGTGAATGGAGAAATTTTGAAATTTGCTCAACAATTATTGTTGCCACATGTCACTATGTGAGTGGAGAGAATGTTTGTAGCTTATGCCACAAGCTTAGATGTCTAGATTTGTAAATTTTAACTTTGATTGTAGTAATGAAATGTTGTCCAAAATTTGGAGCTTCTTCTACTTGACAAAGTTATTTCTAGAGTAGTCTCTTTCTTGAGAACTTCTAGACTCTTCTTAGAGTGTTGGCCAAACCTCACCTAGATCAAACATTTTTCCATCACAAACCATAACCTGACACTTCTACATTCATGCTTCTACAACACTTTATCATATCCATGCAAAGAAAATTCAAAACGTGAATCAACATTGAAGAAGAAAAAGGAGTGGCACAAGCTTCTTCCACTAATGAGGATACTGGAGAAACATGGGAGATGAGTCTAGTGGAGTTGGGGAACAACATAGAAAAACTGAAGAAACAATACGAGAACTAGGAGTGTCAACATATGGACTTATTTATTTTTTATTTTTTGCAAAAGGAGTGCATAACCCAAAACTACGAAGTTACAAGTGGAGTGAAGGGTAGATAAATGTTGGTTTTCATTGATAGTTGGGCAAGTCACAATTTTATTTCATCTAAATTGGTTTAACAACTTCGGCAAAATGTGAAATTGACCCCTTCATATAGTGTGAGATTAGGAGATAAGCATAAGAAAATGACTAGAGGATACTGCAAGGATGTGGAGGTGCAATTGGAAAACCACACCATTAATGAGACCTTTTTCTTATTTGAATTGAGAGGAGTGGATCTGATTTTAGGGGTAGCGTGGTTGGCTACCCTAGGTGACGTGAAGGTGAAATGGGAACACTAACTATGAAGTTTAGCACGGGGGGACAAACTATTGAAATCCAAAGAGATCACATGTTGACTAAGACTTTGGTGACTCCCAAGCTTTAAAGAAGTAGAAAGAAATTGAAGTTGCATCCATCTTTAGAGGATTGGTATTGTTGATCCAACCTTGGAAGAAGTGTAGAATTATGGTTTATTAATGCAACAAAGAAGGGAGTTGGGGTTTTGAAAGAGTGGGGGGAATTTTTATAAGTTGAGAGGATTGCTACCTAATAGAGAGGTGCACCATAAGATCCCAATTAAATATGGAATAGATGTCATTAATGTGAGACTGTAGAGATATCTGCATGTGTTGAAAATTGAGATAAAACCAAGCGGAGGGAATATTGAAATAAAGAATTATTAACCCAACTAATAGCCCATACTTCAGCTCGATTATCTTAGTGAAGTAGAAGGATGGAAGATATAGGTTTTGTGTAGACTATCAGACAATGAATAAAGCAACAATTTTGAACAAGTTTCTGAATCTAATTATAGAAAAATTATTGGATGAATTGCATGGAGCTCAATGTTTCTCGAAAGTGGATTTCAGGTATCACTTGATTCACATGCACAAATTTGATATACAAAAGACTGATTTTTGTACTCAAAATGAACACTATAGTGATGCCTTTCTTATTAACTAACACATATGTCGTGTTCCGATGCACTATAAATACCATATTATAACCACATTTAAGAAGATTTGTCTTAGTCTTCTTTGAAGATATTTTGATATATAGCAAAACGTGGGAGGAGCACTTGATACAACTGGAACAAGTGTTAAAAACTCTCCAACAACACCAATTTTATGCGAATATGAAGAAGTGTAAATTTAGAAAAATCAAAGTGTTGTACTTGGGTCATGTAACTTTTGGGAAGAGAGTGTATATGGACACAAAATATTTCAGCCATAATGAATTAGCCAAAGCCCAAATTGTTGAAGGCATTGAGAGGGTTTTTGGTCTCACGAGTTACTATAAAAGATTTATATGCAACTGTGAAAAAATGGTGAGACCACTGACACTGCTTCTTAAAAAGGGGAATTTCGGGTGGACAAAAGAAGGTATGAAGGAAATATAACAACTTAAGGGAGTTATAACTACAACACGAATTTTAGTGATGTCCAATTTTGATAAACTATTTTGCATTGAATTTGACACTTCGGGCAAGGGAACAATAGTTGTTCTTTCACAAAACAAAGCAAAGCTTTGGTCGAAACTTCAGCAACAAAATCCATATATGAAAAAGAATTAATGGCTCTGGTGTTAGCTATACAACATTGGAGATCATATTCCCTGGGATAAAAGTTTACCGTATACGCTGACCAAAGGAGCTTGAGGTATCTATTGGAATAGAGGATCTCCACTCAAAACCAACAAAATTGGTTGGCTAAGCTATTGGGATGCGAATTTGAGATAGTATTCAAACTACAAGTATCTAACAATGTGGCAGATGCTTTATCATGTACTTTTGAAGGAGCAAAAGAGGAAGAGGCTATTCTCAACATGCTATCAAAGCCTTTTATAGGCAAGATTTCGAGTTGGTGAAGGATCCCACTTTGCGAAAAATTAAGGACAAATTAACCAACAACCCAGGTTCATTTCGGAGTTAAACTTCAGAGAATGAAATGTTGCATTATAAGCGAGGACTGGTGATATTTTCCACCTCCAGTTGGATTCCTATTTTGCCCCAGAATACCATGTGACACCAACAGAATGACATTCAAGGATTTTTTTGTACATATTAAAGGATAGCTCAATCCTTGTATTGGATTCACATGAAGAAAACTGTCACAAAATATATTGCAGCTTGTCCTATTTGTCAGCAGAGTAAGTATCAAGCTTACCCCAAAGGCTCCTTCGACCATTACAGATTTCGTTGGGAAAATGGGAACAAATAAGCATGAACTTCGTTGTGAGACTTCCTAAATCCAACGAGTATAATGCAATTTTGGTGGTTATAGATTGTTGATAGAGTAATTTATATGATGTTATGGATACAACTTTGGGTCAACAATCAATTATTTCTACACTTAGAACTTGTTTAATTATCAATTTTTAATTTTTTTCTTAATAATTTATTGTGAGTCAAGGGAAGGATTTTATATTACTTCAATTTATTTTTGATGAAATTTATCAGCAAAATATAAGACGAGAAGAATTAGGATTGAAGCTTTAAAGAAGTGAGAAAAAAGTAAATAAAGCCAAGTCCAAGTCAATCACGTAGGCACAATTTTAAGATACCCTAAGAGTAAAGAGATGATGGTGGTGTCTGACACATATTGGGCCCATCAATGGAATAGTACTAGATTCCAAAGGCGCCTGACACAGAATTCAGTGCCATGCGTGAGCGTCAACTTGTTGCTTTATTTAATAGACTTTTGGAGTTTAGGGTTAGACATCTTTGACTAGAACAGAGAACGAAATTGACTCTTGAAGGTATCTTTAGGCTTTGTTTGGAGTAATCTTCTCATTCCATCATTCTTCTTGTAATGTTTGGTTTCCTCATGTCTATGAGGAGTTAAATTTCTTGTTGTTATATTTAAGTTAAATCATTTCTGAATTCTCATGTAATCATATTTGTGCTTAACTATGTCCTGTTAGACATGTTTTACTTCTAATTCATCAGTTTATTAATTACGTTCTTATACTTGTTGCTTGAATCCATAACTCGATTATTGATTCCTAAGAGTATTGTAAAATATCTTTTGAGTCTAGATCTAGATTAATTTACCGGATGAAAGCTCATGTCTAGGAATAAAGAGTGTGATTCATTTGTTGTCATTAAGATTCCCTTTTTTTATGCAAGATTCATTTATTTATTTGATTAATAAATTATTAGTTAATAGATAATCTCCATACTCATCCGCTGAGGAATCAGGTTTGAGTAATTTTGTGGATTGATATTGATGATTTTTAGAAAAGAAAATAACTTTTACAATAGTGAAGATTGGTGAGATCTAACCCTGGCAAGTTCGTCACATTGTTGTTAAACCTTTTTAAGTCTTTGAATGTTGATAAAACTAATTTTTTATTTTCTTAATATTACATCAAATCTATAATTTGTTTTGAATTTGAATCTATTATAGTTGTTATAATTATTTTATATTATACAAATTCTTTGAAAAGAACGATAATTTTATTACTTGCTATATTGTAACTTGTGTACTTGTCATCATTGGAAATTTTGTTAACAGTCACTTTAGTAAGTATGGTCATTTCATTCTCCTAAAATATCCCAATTCAACAAGATCAATAATAGAAATTTTTATCAAAGAGTTGGTCAAGTTACACGTAATTCTAGTTTTAATTACAAGTGATAAGGACACAACATTTTTAAGTATCTTTTCGAATGAATTTTTTATACTCCAAGTGACAATACTGAATATGAATACAGCATATCATGAGACAAATACTGAATATCAGCACAACATATCATCATGAGACAAATAAGTCAACAAAAGTCTTAAATTGAATGTTGGAAACCCACCTATCTTGTCTTAGTTATAAACAACAACAAAAAAATGGGTGAATTTTATTCCCTAGGTTGAATGCTAGAACAACCCTAGTTTCCAAGGAGTTGCCAAATGTACTCATTTTTAAGTTGTTTATGCAATAGTTCCTCTATCTTTTGCTAGGTTTTTACCTGGAAACGTTAGTGGAGGTTGTGGCTCAGGATTTGATGACAATAGATGAGGCTTTCAAACAGGATACCTTCTCCAATTTAAGTTGGAGATAAGGTGTATCTTAACATGCATCCCTACTCACCATGTCAATTCAATTACACCTAAGTTGCAATCTCATTATTATAGTCCTTTCTACTTGTTTTCTCGCAAGTAGATCGATAGCATATAAATTACAGCTACTTGAGAATGCTTGAATTCACCCGTGTCACAATTGAAATTGGTTGTGGAAAATCACCAAGTGGAAGAAGAGTTGCCACAGGAACTTCAAGGGCCTGTCTCGAAATTTTCTCCAACACAAGTTTTGGATAGACGGATTGTGAATGTACAAGGTGTCTCAGAGCAATAGTTGCTAGTACAATGGAGTGAAGGGGAACAATAAAAGCTACATGGGAAGATGTGGCTATGAGAAACCAATTTTCAGATTTTAATCTTGAGGACAAGTTGTTTTAGCAAAAGTAATGTTAGACAGAATAGTGAATGAGTGTAAGAAATTTGTGAAATAAGTAAGGCCATATGGTAATTGTGTTAGTGGACAATGTGTCGACATGTAAGTTCATCTATATATTGAGACCAACCATGAAGGGTGAGAGAGTTCTTTTTTATTGTTGATTTGACAGGAATTGTCCTATGTAAAAGGAAGTAATTTTCTTATAAACAAACACTATATTCTTTTACACTCTACGAGAGAATTAGATTACCAATTGAAGTGATAACGTATTTTATTTTGAAATATTTTTTTCTTTCTTCTTTTCTTAACAAGGCGTGTAACATTTTAAATATCATTATTCCTTTGTTGTTATTCTTTATCACGAATAAAAGGTTTCTTTGGCCACAACTCACTGCATAATGCCATCATATCTCATTTTTTTTTTTATGTTTCTATAACTTTTTTGTCAAAGCCCTTGTTTTTTTAAAATTATTCTTTATCTCATTGTTTTTAGGAATATAATAGTTGGAGTCTAAAAATAAAGATAAATTGAGAAAAGCATATGAATTTAATGAGTAAAGATGTTTTTTAGTGTAAAGAATTCATGGATAAAAATCATTCTCATAACTTCACAATTTTTCAACAATTTCTGAGTCCATAATTTTTCTGTTGGATAATTTGTGCAGTTCTTAAAGACAATATTTTAACGATTTTTACATTATTAGATTAATACAAGTCTACTAAACAATAAATAAAACCAAAAAAATTAAAAAATAATCTTTCACTGAACTTCCCTTGAATTTCCTACCAATTTTGCCATTAAAGGGCAAAGTATCATAATAATCAAATTATATTATTAAAAAGATCCAGTTCAAATGTATCTCTGCAAAATTCCAAATTGAAGGAAAAATATTAACACCATCAACATGCTGTCAAGTGGACCAAAACAATTTGTATTCACAGTACAATACAATCTCGTTATTGCAACATGTGCAAAGACTCAAAAAAAAAAAAAGGAATACAAAATATTTTCAATGCCTTATGAGTAAATCTATGTAAAAAGAGACAATACTATCTTCAATATTAACACAACACCGTTTATAGTTTTTGTCTTTTATATCTTAATCAATTTTCTTATTTTTATTCAGCTGACTAAGAGCAACCGATTCTAAATTTCTTATACTCACCTCCTCACAAATATAGAAATAAATGGAAGTTGAAACATGATGTAGAAAGTTTTCATTTCAGGAGAAAGTTTTAACTTTATATATAAGTCTGTGTAGATAGTTTGTATCCTGATATGACAGCTGAGAGTGCTAGACACCAGAAGGCTAAGAAGGACAAGGCAATGCCTGCAGCTGAAGAGTTGGTAAATATATTATTGTCTACACTTTCCCTTATTCTATCTGTTATTGGAATAGCTGAAGATGTTGATGATAGCAAGAGATATGCTACAACCTGAAACCAAACACTTTACCAATCAACCTCATCTCAAATTGCTAACATTTCATAATCAATCAAAACACCACAGAGAAACTTATTTTTAATTGCAAAACAAAATCATATGTTATTATTATATTAGAAGCATCAATAACACTTTAGTCATTTGGTTGAAGAAACAAGTTTAGAATTTTATTCCTTCCCTAAGGATAGAACCAAAGAGAAGTATCAAGTGCCAATCCAGACTTTTAATCATTACTTGCAAGTGTAACTCACAATTGTTAGGTTAAACTTCTTTGATTCAGAGAAATAAAGTTGGGTTTAGAAACTGAGCACTAATGAAATGAATGTGATGGGAGAAGAAACAATGCCATACCTGATCTCCAACAAAATCAATCAACCCAGAAGTTCTTGGTAGAATCATGTTTTTCCCAGTGGAAAGTTCATGAACTTGACGAAACACTTGAACTCCACTATACAAACTAGATAGAATTGCCACAGCCATCAAGTATCTATAATCCAAAAATTCCAATTTAACTCCAACCAAATTACATCATTGAATAAATAGTTTAATTTTGATATACTATTAATATAATAAAGATTAAACACTCAACTAATTAAATATTCTTATAAGAATAATTGCGATCATAAGTACTTGGAAAAATCGATGATTTCAATTATGTGATAATATATTAAGAAAATTTGTATGATTCAGCATCATATGATCTTTGTTAATCACACTAATTATTTCATAAAAAAAATAATAAACATGTTACGTAAAAATTAACCAGAATCCCATAATGTCGTATTATATGATAATTTCTCTAATATAAGTTAGCATTAGTATATTTCAACGAAATTCTTAAACAAGATCAAATTTTGACAAAAAAACCATTAATCTCGAGCCAAAATTCTAACAAACCCACATCAGATTTTCAAAAATGTTAAAATAAAAAATGTTTGAGCTTATACCTGTATTCTTGGTACTTGTCAAATTCTTTCCAATCACCATGCTTGTTACTAGCCATAAGCATGAAGGAAATCAAAGAGAAAAATAGAGCAATTCCTCTTAGTCCCAATGAGCTTCTTATTAGCATATCTTTCTTCTTCCACTGCCGTAGGACACCGGTGGCGCCGCCACTAGTTCCCGGCGCGTGGACGTCCACACTCTGCTCAAACGTCTCTGGCTGCAAGTCAATTTTCATCTGTGCGGGGTCGGAAACTGTTACCTTCTCTGTGTGGTCTTCCATGACACTCTTCGGATTCCAATGCTCAAAATTTACATAACAATGAATTGAAAAATGAAACCAAAGTGAAGAAGAAGGGTTGTGGTGAGACAAAGATATAGAGACACGCAAAGTTCGTTGTGAATGTTGTAACTTTATTTTGGAAACCGCTGTTGCTGTGTTGGGGCCATTATTACGAAGTTTCGGTTTTAGCCAATAACAGAGCGCGTGAAATGCACGAAGGGTTCAATCGCGTGCCGTTACTGGATTGGCGGGAGAGTACGTTAGAGATCAAGGTTAGAAACAATACATATTTAGCGTGCAAAATGAATACATGAATTTTTCTTTGTAGTAGTTTATTTATTTTACTTTTCTCACCTTTTTTTCCTTTATCTAATCATCAAGTTAATATAACGTTCTTGGTTATGATTATTTTGGTTTGTCACCGTTCACGTTAGATATAAGATTTGTTTTATATTCAGAAATAATGATTTTGAGAATCATAAATTTTGAAAATTATGACTCCTAAAAAAAACTAAAATCTGTTTGGTTAATAACAAAATATAAATTTCCTCTGGTTTGTTCTTTTTCTTATCTAGTAGTTAAAGTTGTCTTTTTGTGTTTGTCTTAAGAGTATTCACTGTAACAGCATAATCATTTTACCTTTTTTTTTAATATGCAAATCCTTATTCTTCTAGGTTGCAATTTTTCCAAATGTTTCTTCTAAAAACTCTCGTGTAGGTTTAATTATTCAACTATATTAAACAACATTTTCATTTAGTAGTTAGCTATAGCTTAAGAAAAGACAAAAGAGTTTATTCATATTAACCATGTTGGAACCAAAAAAAATTCTATAACTCCTTATTGTTTTTGAAGTTCTCCATTAAATTTTACTTTTTAAAATATAACAATTTAGTTCGTTTATCATTTTGATGAAACACATATAAGAATGTAAGATATCAACAACACAGTTGTTACATCATAACTTTTTTAACAAATATTTTGTTAGAAAAAAAGTTAATTTAACAAAAAGATTAAATTGTAACATTTTTTTATTAAAAAAAGGCGTAATTGATAACTTTAAAAATAGTAAGGCAATAAAAAATGAACTCAAAAATAATGGGACAAAATAGGTTTTTAAAGTCTTCTTCCTAATATAGAAAGGTTAAATTAAATAATTTTATTAAATTTATATTATCTAGTATACTATAATAATTAATTATTATTTTTTTCAGTTCTTTAAGGAATTAAAGGAATAGAATTTGAATCTTCTCATCGAAAATATTGTAACACTACTACAAAACATATTTCAACTTTGGTTATATGACAACTTATGTTGAAAAATATGTTGACAGAAATTCAAGAGGGGATGAATTGAATTATTAATTCTTTTTAAAAGTCAAGAGACAAAGAATGAGTATTTTATTTATCAATGATCACCAAGCAATATATGCACAAACAGTCAAATAAAAATATAAAACAACAAGCTAAAATGCAATAAGTGTGTGCAACCAGTAAAAACAATTAGCTAAAATGTCAAAACAATTGATTGAATTTTTTCTAGAAGAGTTAAAAACAACAAAATAACAAACTAAATTGTAAATCAGTTGATTACAATTGGCACTCCAATACCTAGAAAATTTTCAGCAATTTTAGCAGAAAAACATTTAGCTAAAATGTGATTTTAACCAATTAAAAATTTTAAACAATTGTAGTTTACAAGTGAAAAATCAATGAAACACGTTTGAAGTCCTTTCGCAACACAACTTTATACAAAGTCAGTGTAGAATGAAATGATCAAGAATTTTTCACATAAAACAACTGGCTAAAACTGAAAGATAGTTGGCTAAAAGCTTTAAAGCAAAGTTGTGAAAATCGTTTATGCAATAGTGTTGTCAAAACGGAACTAGTTCTCAAGTATTTCAGTATACCAAACTAGAATACAAATATAAAAATTGCTTTAAACCAAGATTGATTGAAATTGGATTGTATAAAATACATTTCCAAAAAAAAAATTGGCTAAAACATAAAAATAGTAATGTGCATAGAGGAATCGTTTGACCATCCTTCCTGGTTGCATCATTAAAATGGATTGAATGTTGAAAGGTTGATTACCTACAAAAATTGACGATTAATAGATAATCTTAGGCTCGTCTGGTAGGGATTGGGGCTAAAAGTTTTTTGGGTTGACATTAATTAATTATAGGAAAGAAATAAAACATTTTTATTAAATGAGAGTGAAGATTATTAAGACTTAACTCTGACAAGTTTATGATATTATTATTAATTTTTATTTTTATTTTTTTGCATTCAAGTGTTAATAAAAACATAAATTATTCTTTTAATTGCTTTTGATTTTTACACATATAATTAATTTATGTTCTCAAATATAAATTCATTATAACTATAGTGAGAGTCTTTTGGGAGTAACCATTTCATTTGATAGCTAAATATTGATCTCTAAACAACTTTTTTCTTGTAGTAATTCTCCTCTTAAGCATTATAAAAGAAGAAAACAACATGTGCGAAATAAAAAGATAAGACTTATTCAAATAGTTCTATAATAAGTATTTTATAATCAACTACTAATCAATTATCCTAAAAATAATTTAGTTATAGACTCAAGTGTCTAGAATAATTGATTAAGCCGACATGATAATCGATTATCTTGTAGTAAACACAAGTTTCTAGCATAATCTGTTAATTTCACTCGTAATCAATTATTTTAATTAGAAAATAGAAAAATAAAGATATTTGATGTGATTTTAGTATGTTAATTGAGATTTTAATCCACTAATTCATTTGTCTTATCAATTAATATGAAATTTAGCATACTTAAACTATGAGAAAATCAAATCAATGAATTTTTAATACAAGCATGAAATTTATAGATATTTTTTAAGGTGATTTAGTAAAAAGAAGAGTTATTTATAGATATGTATAACATAATTAGGTAATGATATAACTTTAATTTATATAATACCAATATCAAGAACTAAAACTTTACCAAATTTTAAAAATAATGCAAAAAAAGTAAAAGAGAAAAGTAAAAAAAAATAGTTTTAAACGTGAGCAAATTAATAATGATACATGTAACACACCAACTATTATATAATTATATGTTATTTAAATTATGAGTATTTTTTTTTTCTTTTTTGTAAAATAAACTTTTCGTAGAGAAAATTATAACTCATGATATCATCTCATAAATATAAATGTATGTTGATATTTCACCTCTTATTTAAATATTTATAATATAGTACAATTAACATAAATGTACAATCATAACAGTTCTTCATCAAAATATAAAACTGTCTATTTTATATATTTTAAGACATTAGAACTAGGGTTCTTCATAAGTCAATCATCCAGAAAATCTTCCAAAGATTCTTTCCTAACAATTCCTACTAAGGAGATTCTACTTCTACTGGTACAACAGACACATATGAAAGAGAAACATGAAAGAAGTGAGATCTTTATAAGTTTTAAATATTAATCTTAATAAATTAACCAACAACACAAACACAAACAATAGGGGCCTATGACTTGACCTAAAACCACAATAATTACTCTCACTTTATCACTTTATCACTTTATCAGACATATGAATCTATGTACACTTTTGATTGATCCAACTTGAATATCAAAAGTTATTTGGGACATAGGTAGTTAAGTATATCTCATCAAAGCATTAGTACAATCATAATTGTTTTCTCTAGAATGCTGGCCACCTGCCAATAAAAGATATATATATATACACTCACTACATAACCTTGGCGATGCTGAGCAAGTATCAAACAGTATCAAGTTTGGCCTGTGAAATATCCTAATCCAGGGCGTAATTTGAACTATTCATATATTCACATACTTGAAATACTCCTTAGACCCCACCCGGTCCCTACCTTTTATTCTGCAGTCTACTAAATTGTGACTTCCCAAAAACAGACACTCATATATTAATCCGGTTTCAACTATGAAATTTATGGCTCTTTCACAACAAACATACCCATGACATTTTCATCAATCACATAACATAACATAATGACTAATAGGTTATGACTTATATGCAATCAAACATATACAACCAATAATTAATAACATAGCATTCAAGTAACTTTCTTTTATCCAAATTCATCAAAATACTTACTTTTACTTTATATAGTATTTATATATAAAAAATGATATTTAAATTATTACAAAATAGAATAAAATAAGCATTAAAGTATGAACTTTAAATAAATATAATTCTTATAAATCTGGAGATAACTTAAATAAAATAATTAGGACTAGTGCGTATTTGGAGATAAAATAAAATAAATTGGACCAATGCAAATTGGAGATAAAATAAATAAATAAATAAAATAGGAGCAGTACAAGAATGGAGACAAAAATAAGTTTGAAAATAAAATAAACAGGACCAATACAAAACTGGAGATAAAATAAATAAATTAATCAAGACTAGTACGAAACTGAAGATAAAATAAATAAAACAATATATAATTGAAGATAAAATAAATAAGATAAACAGGATAGTGCACATGAAGATAAAATAAATATGTCCTACGTAAATGAAAATAAAGTAAATAAGACCAGTGTGTAACTGGAGATAAAGTAAATAGAAAAAAAAAATAAAATAATATATAGCTTAAAAAAAGTTAAAATAAATAAAAGATTACTAAAACATACATAATATAAGCTCATTAAGAATAAATAAAAAAAACTTAACCTCACTCTATCCTTATTTTTAAGTGGAGAAACATATGGTAAAAGATTGGAGAGTCTCCTTATTTAAATTCTCTTTTTCTCTCCTTCTCTTTCCCCTTCTCTCTCTTCCTTTGCTCTTCTCTTTCTCTCTCTCCCTCTTTCTTCCCCTTCTCTCTCTTCTTTCTCTGTTCCCTCTCTTGTTCCTCTCTTCCTTTTCCTTCTCTCCTTTCTCTCATCCTTCTCCCATAACTCCATCTCACACTCACACCTATTTATACTAATAATTTTTATTCTATTATTATTTTTTTAATTAAATTCATGATTATCTTAATAAATTTCATCCTCATCTTATCTTTTTATTATTTTCATTTTATATTTTTTCAAAAAATATAATAATTACATTACTGTAATCCTATCTTATATTTTACTTTTTTTTTCTTTTCTTTTATTTATTATAATCCTTTTTAATTATTATTATTTTTATTTCTAAATATTTTTTCAAATGATTACAAAATACAAAATATTTTTTTTAAATAAAAATTTAATTACAAAAGTTAAAAGTAAGATTTTCTAATTCTTAGTTTAAAATAATAATAAAATAATTAATATAATTATTTAAAATTAAGGATCTTATACTAGTAGAATAAATAAAACTCTCATTATTTACTTACATTTGACTTTCTAACATGCCATCATTATCCGTTCCCATTCAATCAAAATCACGCAATTAATCTTAATTAGAAAAAAAAAAGTAAAACTTTAATTCTTCTATCATTTTCATAAATTAGTATAGCCAAAGTAATTATATTAAGAAAAATAATTTACTAAAAATATTTATCCTAATTTTGGAAATGAAAGGAATTGATTGTCTTGTCGGATCAAAATTAAATAGATTTTCCTAATCAATCCAAACAGGAACATTAAGTGCAAAAAATTAACAAAGTTTAGTTGAATAAACAGAAATTTCAAAGGAAAGAAAAAAAAAACTTAGCTAATCACACAAATAATGATGGAGAGATAATGGACAGTGGGTCCTTGAGAATCCAAAGTGCGACGAGCATCATAGATTAACCCACTCTTCATTCACAATGTTTCATATAAATTTTTTTCCAAAACATACTTTTTAAAATCCATGAAAGATATTTTAGAATACATTTTTAAAAATAAAATAAAATTTTCAAAACAATTTTTTTAAAACTGTTTTTCAAAATAAAATTTTAAAATATATTTTAAAAAAATTTAAACAAGATTTTTTAACTGTAGATAGTACAGCAGTGATAATAGTAATGATAGTCACGATGGTAGGGTGCAGGTTGAGAGAAATAGATGAGACAATATGATCTTTTCATCTAATTATGAAAGTACAGATTAAAAAATGGGGTACAATAAGTAATTGCCCATTTCAGTTGTCAGGTGCTAAATCCAAAATAAAATAAAACAATAAATCAACATTTTATTACCTCAACTCCATGCACATCACAGGTGTGTGGAGTCACGTTATTTTATTTTATTTTTTTCTGTGTTTAACTGAACCAAGTTTTTTCTTTTGTTAAAAACTCAAATAAATGGACATAAACAAAGCTCAAAAAGATAAGAAAAAAATCACATAATTACTTTAAAACTATTAAAATTGAGGAATATAACGCAACTATTACTGTTCACTTGTATCAATATTTTACTTTTCATATATTTTACTTTTCATAATTGACACAGGTATGTTACGTTTGTTTTCCTTTTCCTTAACTTTCTTTTTTTGTTTTTTTTTTACTCTATTTGAAACTAGTCCCTTTCTCTCTTCTTGAAACAGCTTATACTTTTTAGGTTTGTGACAACTCTTTAGTTACTGTTGGATATGTTTCATTTTCTTTTACATGATATTTTAATATTCTTCAGTCGATTAATTTAATTAAATTATAATCTCTGTTTCATGTACGAGTTTGGATTTTGTAGTTTTGTATTGAAGTAGATAGTAACTTAAAAGAGGTTTTCAATTAGGTTAGAATAAATTGTGAAAGGGGATATTTTTTTATAGATTTAGTCCTTTAGTTTATTATAATTTTTTTATATTTTTTATAATTTACTAATGTTTTATTTAGATTAGAGGAGAGTGAAACAAAAAGGAAGAGAAAGATAGTGGAGAATCAAGTTGTTTAAATTAAGAGAGAGGATTTGATTAATGTAATATATTAAAATTTTTTATATATTTAAAAAACAATGTATGAAATATAAATTAGAATTAAAATAAATTTAAAATTAAAATAAAAAATTATTATCAAATCTTAATAAAAAAAAACTTATATTTAAAAATAATATAAATGAATTACTTTGCAAAATATCAAAATTTAAACTACTTAATTTAATTTTATTCATTATTTAAATTTTTTAGATTATTTATTTTACTATAATATAAAATCATATATATTGATAAAATGTTAAATTAATTTATTTTATATTATTAATTATCATTTTTATAATATAGAAATGTATATTAATAAAAAATTAAATTATTTTATTTTATTTATTAGTTTGATTATTTATTTTATTATAAAAGTATATGATAATACAATACTATAATTATTAAGATCGGTAATGAAAATAAAGAATAAAGAATTTTACAAATATAAATATAATTAATAATATTTTTAATCAATTATTTCATAAACATTTTATTATTATTTATACACATAATTAATTAAGTTAAAAGTATAATTTCCCAAATCCTCCTTACAAAGCACAAAACTTAACTATAACTATATTCTTTTGTTGTTAATGTTGTTTTTCGCATTTTCAATTTTTCTTTAATATGCTTAAACAGTATTTCTGGGCAAACAAACGCACTCAAAATTATTCAAGTTCTATAATATATTATATATCGTGTATATATATATCAATGGAAAGAATTTAATATTCGATTGAATGATTTAACTTTAATATTAACTAAAAAAGAATTGTTAAAAAAATTATTATAATAATTTAAGATGATTTTTTATCCTTAAAAGTTCGAATGATAAACTTCAATAAACATATGCAATTTTAATTAAAAATAATTATTTTTTCAATAAAATCTTTATCAGCATTAAAAACGTATCTCATTTCAACATTTGATTTTAACATATAAATATTTAGACAAGTTTAGTTAAGAAAACTCCAATTATTAAAAGTTATTTTGGTCTTACTTATTTAAGTGAATTGAGGAAAAAGATTCAAATACGAAAGATCCAATTTTTTGGGTCGACATAAATCAGTGGAAGAACGAAAACTAAACTCATAAAAAGCATCTTAAAATCATGACTAAAGTTTAATTTATGATTAGGTTGCCCTCAAATTTTATAATAGATTCTATGTAATTCTTATTTTTCAATAGTTGATAATATATGAAAAGAGGTCTTGCGGTTAGAGAATATGCTCACTATAGCAACCCTATGGTTTTTTATTATTATTTTCTCATAATGATTGGTTGATAATATACATGGTTTTGCATGTTTGTTGATCAGAATTTTGATATGAAGAAAACAGAGAAAAATTTTGACAAAAAAAAAAAAAACTAAATATTAGTCTAGAAAGAATAATAAACAAAGTCTATATATAAACTTCAAAGATGTTGTGCAAGACATAACACAAAATAGAAAAGCAAACATTCAACATCTAGACGAATAACTGAATGTGTACATCATTAATATTCTTTAGAATACTTTATCTGTATTTAATTTTAGTTAAATTGTTCACGTTTAATTTTTATTTTTCACCTAAAAGTGTCTCGTGTTTTATTGTTACTTTATATTTCTCATATATTGTTTAAATGTGACTAAAATATTATTCTCTTAGTTAGTTCACGTGTAAGATGCTATATAAAAAAAAATTATAACTAGCTTTCTTAATCAGTAATTCGTTGTACTCAACTAACTTCTAACTTAATAAAAAAAAATCATTTAAAATTTAAGACCTAAAACAAATGAGCCAAACAAAATATAAGATTAACCAAATTGAAATAATACTTGTTTTCAAATAATTTTATCAAGATTAATGATAAATTTTAAAAAAATAATAAAAGATTTTCGAAACAAATAATTACTTACTCTCATTAAAAAACTGATTGAATAAAAATAATATTTAGCTCTAACTAGTGTAACATGTAATTGGATCTTGGAAGAATGGAAACTCAGAAATAAAAAAATATTGAGTAAGAATCTATAGAAAAAAAAAAAAAAAAAAAAAAAAAAATCAAAAAAAAAAAAAAAAAAAAAAACAGAGAGAGATTTATATTATACGCAATCGAATTTGCCACCACAAAATGTTCTAGTAAATTAAAAGTGTATATCCATTCCACTTAGTGTTTTACAAATATCAATTTAACTAGTGTATTATAATATTATGCTACCTTTCTAATATATTTTAAGAAAAATGTTATTACACATAAAACTAAATTTGTAAATTAATGAATAAATTTATAAATAACATTTCATTCCTTTTTAATAAAAAGCTCATTCAAACATCATTATATATTTTGATATCTCGATACTTCAATATTCATTAATCATATATCATTATATAAAAAAAATTATAAAAATAAATAATAAATTATTTATTCTTAGAATTGATTATAATTCTACCACATAATTTTCATTGATTTTTTCTATACATATTACCAATAAAATTTCCAATTTGTACATATTTTAAAGTTTTGTTAAATGTATATAAAACTGAATGTAATGACGTGTCATTAAACAAAACAAAACATCATTTAAAAAATTCGAAATTATTACTTTGTTAAAAATCAAAATATATGTATACATATAAACTAATTTTTTATAATAAAATGTGTAAAACGCTGCATAATAAAATTTATTTATAAAATAATCATGATTAGGTAATAAAATATAAAATTAAATCTTTACTTTACTTTATCTTAATTGAAAAGAAAGATAGAACAAACCGTGACATTCATGACTATTTTAATCTGCTTTTAAGAATAGAAAGGTCTCTGTCAAACAAACTTTTTCTTGCATGAAATAAACCCATAAATTCGTAAATGAGAACAATTTTACTAATTTTGACTTTTTCTTTTTTAATAGCATCCAATGCTGTGTGCTGCCAGAAGCCACCAACTTCCAAAGAAAACGCGTGGCTTTATTGGTGATGCCGCTGCGCACCGTTTTGAGGGACCCACTCGCAGTTCACAACCTGGAGCCAGAACCAAACGACCTGTCGTGTGGACCAAGGCAAAAGATAGGGGTGTTTTTGGCATTTCACCGATGGCAAAAAGTTTCGTAACGGCTATTTGAAGTACCATTTTGTTCCTTTTTTTGTCTTCGCTTTTTTACACGTGTCGTTCACCCGTGCCTCATCACCCATTCCACCTCTTCATTTGTTTATCAACATTTACAATTGCTTTTATGATTAGATGATAATATTTTGATATCATTATTTATTTTTTATATTATTTAATATTAATATATATTATTATTTTATTTATAATAAAATAAAGTATTAAATAGAAGTATAAATAAATAGTAATGATAAATTAATATTTCTTTTATTATTCTGGTATACTTAGTTGAAGTAATATATTATTTTCCTTTAGGAGTAATATCTCAAAGTTTGACCTCAACCACCATTTTCCTTGTTCTCTGTAAATTACTTAGTTAACTTTATATTTTAACAGGAAAATTTTCTATTTCTAACGCATTAAATATGTTTGGAGTGATCTCATTTTAAACTATTTTTAAATATTTTTATTTAAATAAAATAATTTAAAGCTTATTAAATTTAACTTTTTTATTTAGATAAAATATTTTTCGTTATTATTATTAAATATAAAAATTTATTTAAATGTTAAATAACTTTTAATAATTTTAAAAATATTTATATTAATAATTTTTTAGTTGATACTAATTGATATTATTTTTTAGTTAAAGTTTGTTAATATTTTTTTAACTTTCATTCACAACATTTTTTTAATTGATGTTAAGATTTTAGTTAAAGTTTGTTAATACATTAATTTCTTTAGGATTCTTTCTTAGTTTTTCTCTTACTATTTGCGTGGTATGGTAGATGTTCTGAGTTATTTTTTTTGCATTAACTAACATTGACAGAGGAATAAATTTAACTTATGTTGTTTAGAAAATAACTTTAATTGATAATAGTTCAAAAATGAGGTTGGTGTAACACCTCACAAAATTAAAGCTTCTACTATAACAGCTAAAGTATTATCATCATGTGTATCTCACAGTATCCCATAGTTAACATATATCAAAATTACATAATAAAGCTAAACTGAAATTTCAAAATATATGTACAATATCATATATAAGTTTTTTTTTTAAATAATGCACTATTCCTAACAGCATCCTTCAAACTAGATGATCTCCCAAAGATCCATCTGCAGCACCATCTGCTCCCGTGTCAAGACACGATCATCACAGATAGAAAATCAAACACAATACAACC